>Ga0247732_10000012_pt1 | contig 141730 bp, 139 predicted proteins | sample UWRJL163409C2_FD_180940 | JGI IMG/M metagenome (GOLD analysis project Ga0247732, IMG submission 180940) | Plant litter microbial communities from Arlington Agricultural Research Station in Wisconsin, United States - UWRJ-L163-409C-2 | ecosystem: Environmental > Terrestrial > Plant litter >... | reverse complement strand
GACGGCGCGGGTACGACCCTGTACCTGCTCACGTCCAACAGCTGGCAACCGTCCGAGACCGAGGTCCGGCAAGGCCGGATCGAGACGGTGCGACTCGACTGAGTCGCCGGTGCGTCAGAGCGCGGTGTAGCCGCCGTCGATGACGATCGACTGGCCGACGACGTACGCCGACTGGTCGCCCAGCAGGTAGACCGCCAGCGGACCGAGTTCGTGCGGCTCCCCCATCCGGCCCACCGGCGTGTGCGCCATCCACTCGGCGAACTGCTCCGGTGAGTTCCGCGGGACGTCAAGCGTCTGCTCCGAGGCGAAGTAGCCCGGCGAGATCGAGTTGAGCCGGATTCCCAGCGGCAGCCACTCCACTGCGAGGCTCTTCGTCAGCATCGCGACGCCGGCCTTGGACGCGTTGTAGGCGGCCTGGTCCTGCGGGCGGTTCACCCGCAGGCTCGACATCGAGGCGATCGTGACGGCAGAGCCGGTCTGGCCGGCGTCGACCAGGCGCCGCGCGAAGGCCCGGCACACCAGGAACGTCCCCGTCAGGTTGACGTCGACGATCCAGCGGAACCGCTCGGGGGTGATGTCCATGGCGCTGGTGGTGTCTGCCACCCCGGCGGCGTTGACCAGGGCGTCGACGACCCCCAGCCGGTCGGCGACCTCGGTGAAGGCCGCCTCGACCGACGCTTCGTCGGTGACGTCGGCGGTCACCCCGACGACGTCGGCTCCGGTGGCGGCGCCCAGCTGGACGGCCGCTTCGTGGACTTCGTCGCGCACGTCGAGGAGGGCGACCCCCGCCCCCGCCCGGGCCACGGCCTCGGCCATCGCCAGGCCGAGACCGCGCCCGCCCCCCGTCACCAGTGCCACGCGTCCTGCCAAAGTGGAGTCCATTGAACCCATCTTGGCCGACGTGCCGCGATACGGGCTACGCCGTGAACGCGTACTGCACGTTCTCCCCCACGGGCACGAAGCCCAGCCGCCGGTAGACCCGGTTGGACACCGGGTTGCCGTCGTCGGCGAACAGCACCACGTCACGCGCACCCCCACTCCAGGCGTGCCGCACGGCCTGCGCGGTGACCGCGGCGCCGTAGCCGTGGCCCCGGTGCTCCGGTGGGGTGTACACCGGACCGATCCGCGACATCCCCAGCAGGCAACCGTGCACGCGAGCCATGGCGACCGGCTCACCGTTGACGGTCCACAGCACCACGTGCCCGCCCGCGTCGGCGACGGCGGCGAGCACGCCGCGGCTCGCCGTCGGATTGGAGTGCGAGCCGAACGCCTCGGTGAAGAACGCGTCGAACCACCCGGCGAGCAGGTCGATGTCGGCGTCGTCGGCAACCCGCGGCTCACCGACGACACCGACCGGCGGGACCAGGTCATCGAGGCGGTACAACGTTTCCTCGAGGGACGTGGTGACGGTCGCGCCCGTGGCTTCGGCCCAGGCTTGGCTGAATGCCGTTGCCGTGCTTCGTGTTCCGCGGATTGCGGGCAGATCGCTGCGCACGGGTGCGAGCGCGGCGGCCGACTCCTTGGCCAAGGTGGGCGGCAGCCCGTTGACCAGCAGCACCGAATCCCTCATCTGCAGAGCGGCGCCCATGGCACCGTCACAGTCATAAGCGGCCAGCAGCAGGTGACCGGCCGGCCACGCGGAGGTGCGCAGGGTGGTCAGCTCGGTGGTGAACCGGACCGGGTCCCGGCGGTACACCCAGCGGGCCACCGGGCCGAAGCCGTCCGGCGTCGCGTACAGGTGAACGTTCATGCCTACGAGGGTGAAGCACTCGGCTCACGAATTCCACTGATTTACCGGAGGTTTGGCGCGGCGCGTCAGCCTCGACCGCGCTTGGTCGGGCCCGGCTTGCGAGCGATCTTGCCTGCGGCGGCGCGGGCGGCTTGCTTGGCGAGTGTCTTCTCCCGCGCGGTACGCTTCGGCGCCGGTTCGGCTTGCCCGCGCGACGAACTGGGTTTGCGGCCCCGCACGATGCCGATGAACTCGGCCACCAAGGCCGACTGCTCCCCCTCGGGGATGGCGAGTGCCACGGGACAGGTGGGCGCGTCGGCGATCGGGCGGTAGGTGAGGTCCTTGCGGTGGTGCAGCCGCGCCAGTGACTGCGGGACGACGAGCACTCCGATCCCGGCCGCCACCAGTTCCGTTGCGTCCTTTACGCTTTCGGGCCGATGCTCGACCGGCACGCCGGGGGTGAGCGGCCAGGCGACCACGTCGTCGAGCGGGAGCAGCACCGGCTCGCCGTCGAGGTCCGCGAGGGTGACCGTGTCCGCGGCGGTGAGCAGGTGATCGGTCGGCACCACGACGACGGTCGTCTCGTCGTAGAGACCGATGAGGGCCACGCCGGACGTGTCGGCCCGCGGCCGAAGCAGCGCCACGTCCATCTCACCCGACCGCACTGCGTCGGCAGCGTCGGCAGCATCGACGGTCTGCAATTGCAAGCGAATGCCGGGATGGCGGTCCGCCCAGGTTCGGGCCCACTTCGCAGGTGTCACACCGGGGACGTACCCCACTGTGAGCGAGGACGGCGAGGATGAAGCCACGGCCTCAGGCTACCGATAGGCTCTGGATCATGAGCAGGCCGAACGCGCAGTCCATGAAACCCGCCACCGCGGCGAAGAAGCTCGACGTGTACCTGCCGGCGACGCCCGCGGACTTCCAGGAGAACGCGATCACCCGGTCCGAGCTCGCCGCCCTGCAGGAGGATCCGCCGCAGTGGCTCAAGGATCTCCGCAAGAACGGGCCGCACCCGAAGAACCTGGTGGCCCTGAAGCTGGGCGTCTCGATCGCCGGTTTGGCGCGCGGCGGCGTGACCGAGGCGCTCACCACCGAGCAGATCACCGCGCTGCTCGAGGAGAAGCCCGACTGGTTGGTCGCCGAACGCGAGAGCTTCCAGGCCGTGTTGCGCGAGGAGCGACGCGTGAAGGCGCTGCACGAGGACCAGGCTCGCGAAGGCTGATCCACATCGGTCGACCCCCGAACGTGAAAATGGCGACGCAACTCGCGAGAGATGCGTCGCCAGATTCACTTTCGGCAGTGGGGCGTCACAACATGCAGCTGACGCAACCCTCAACCTCGGTCCCCTCCAACGCCATCTGGCGTAGGCGGATGTAGTACAGCGTCTTGATGCCCTTGCGCCAGGCGTAGATCTGCGCCTTGTTGACGTCACGCGTGGTGGCGGTGTCCTTGAAGAACAGCGTCAGCGACAGGCCCTGGTCCACGTGCTGGGTGGCAGCGGCGTAGGTGTCGATGATCTTCTCGTAGCCGATCTCGTACGCGTCCTGATAGAACTCGAGGTTGTCGTTGGTCAGATACGGCGCCGGGTAGTACGCCCGACCGATCTTGCCTTCCTTGCGGATCTCGATCCGCGACGGCACCGGGTGGATCGACGAAGTCGAGTAGTTGATGTAGGAGATCGACCCCGTCGGCGGCACGGCCTGCAGGTTCTGGTTGTAGATGCCGTGCGTCTGCACCGACTCCTTCAACTGCCGCCAGTCGTCCTGGGTCGGGATGTGGATGTCGGACTTGGCGAACAGCTCCCGCACCCGCTCGGTCGCCGGCTCCCACGCCTGCTCGGTGTACTTGTCGAAGAACTCCCCCGACGCGTACTTCGACTTTTCGAACCCTCCGAAGCGCGTTCCGCGCTCCATCGCAATGCGGTTGCTCGCCCGCAGGGCATGGAAGAGCACCGCGTAGAAGTAGATGTTGGTGAAGTCGATGCCCTCTTCGGAGCCGTACATGATCCGCTCGCGAGCCAGGTACCCGTGCAGGTTCATCTGCCCGAGCCCGATGGCGTGAGAGTCGTTGTTGCCCTGCTCGATCGACGGCACCGACCAGATGTGGGTCTGGTCGCTGACCGCGGTGAGTCCGCGGATCGCCACCTCGATGGTCTGGGCGAAGTCCGGCGAGTCCATCGTCTTGGCGATGTTGAGTGACCCGAGGTTGCACGAAATGTCCTTGCCCACCTTGGAATACGACAGATCGTCGTTGAATTCCGACGGCGTCGACACCTGGAGGATCTCCGAGCACAGGTTGCTGTGGGTGATCCGGCCCTCGATGGGGTTGGCGCGGTTCACCGTGTCCTCGTACATGATGTACGGGTAGCCGGACTCGAACTGCAGCTCGGCGAGGGTCTGGAAGAACTCCCGCGCCTTGATCTTCGTCTTGCGAATCCGTGCGTCGTCGACCATCTCGTAGTACTTCTCGGTGATGGAGATGTCGGCGAACGGAACGCCGTAGACCTTCTCGACGTCGTACGGCGAGAAGAGGTACATGTCCTCGTTCTTCTTCGCCAGCTCGAACGTGATGTCCGGGATGACGACGCCAAGGGACAGCGTCTTGATGCGAATCTTCTCGTCGGCGTTCTCACGCTTGGTGTCGAGGAAGCGGTAGATGTCGGGGTGATGCGCCTGCAGGTACACCGCGCCGGCACCCTGGCGGGCGCCCAGCTGGTTGGCGTAGGAGAACGAGTCCTCCAGCAGCTTCATGATCGGAATGACGCCCGAGCTCTGGTTCTCGATGTTCTTGATCGGTGCGCCGTGCTCACGAATGTTGCTCAGCAGCAACGCAACTCCGCCACCGCGCTTGGACAACTGCAGCGCCGAGTTGATGGAGCGCCCGATGGACTCCATGTTGTCCTCGATGCGCAGCAGGAAGCAGCTGACGGGCTCGCCGCGCTGCTTCTTGCCGGAGTTGAGGAACGTCGGGGTGGCCGGCTGGAACCGGCCGTCGATGATCTCGTCGACGAGCTTCTCGGCCAACGTGGTGTCGCCGGCGGCCAGCGTCAGCGACACCATGACGACGCGGTCCTCGAAGCGCTCGAGGTAGCGCTTACCGTCGAACGTCTTCAGCGTGTAGGACGTGTAGTACTTGAACGCGCCGAGGAACGTCGGGAAGCGGAACTTCTTGGCGTAGGCGCGGTCCAGCAGCGACTTCACGAAGTTGCGCGAGTACTGGTCGAGCACCTCGCGCTCGTAGTACTCCTTCTGCACCAGGTAGTCGAGCTTCTCGTCCTGGTTGTGGAAGAAGACGGTGTTCTGGTTGACGTGCTGCAAGAAGTACTGGTTGGCGGCTTCGCGGTCCTTGTCGAACTGGATCTTGCCGTTCTTGTCGTACAAGTTCAGCATCGCGTTGAGCGCGTGGTAGTCGGTCTCACCGGGGAGTGCGTGGACTCCGGTGGTTACAGGTTCTGCAGTGACGGTTGGTGACACGTCTGGTCCTTCCAGAAGTCGGCAAGCCCCGCACGGACGGCGAAGACGTCGTCGGTGGTGCCCATGAGTTCGAAGCGATAGAGGTAGGGGACGCCGCACTTGCGTGAGACGACGTCACCGGCGTAGCCGAATTCGGCACCGAAGTTGGTGTTGCCCGCGGCGATGACGCCGCGGATCAACGACCGGTTGTGTTCGTTGTTGAGGAAGGCGATGACTTGCTTGGGGACGTAACCGCCGGCGTCCGGATCGGGCCCGTTGGCGTGCCCGCCGCCGTAGGTGGGCAGAACCAGCACGTACGGCTCGTCCACCTGGATGCGGTCGCGAAGCGGGATGCGGATCGCGGGCAGCTCCAGCTTCTCGACGAAGCGGTGCGTGTTCTCCGAGACGCTGGAGAAGTAGACGAGACTTCCCATCACGCCTCCTCTCCTACCCGCCGGGTTCTTCTCTCTTACGCCGTGGCTGCGACGGCGCCGGACAACGACTTGATCCGGTCCGGGCGGAAGCCCGACCAGTGGTCGTTGCCCGCGACCACGACGGGAGCCTGCAGGTAACCCAGTGCCATGACGTAGTCACGCGCCTCGGGCACCTCGGTGATGTCCACGACGTCGTAGGCGATGCCCTGCTTGTCGAGCGCCTTGTAAGTGGCGTTGCACTGCACGCACGCGGGCTTGGTGTAGACGGTGACGGACATTGGTGGGCTCCCCTCAGCGAAACGATGATCAAGCATGTGGCGTGTCTTCTACACAAGCGTCTCGCACGGCACCGACAAGACCCCATCTTGGCGCAATCATCGATATGTTCAACACCTCACCGAAGGGATGACTTCCCGGCTGGTGCGGATGAACTGGTCCTGAATTGAGCCTGTGACGCTTCGTTGCTTGGCACTAGATGTTGTGTCCAACTAGTAGAGCACATACAAGATGGCCCTAATGACACAAATGAAATTTCGCCTGGTCGTTGCGGTGTGTCGCGGAATTTCCGGCGTGTTATTCACACCCACGCCCGTTCCTGTTAGTGGAACGCCCCTGCCTGTTAGTTGATCGCCACCCGGTAGACGGGAAGCGAACGCTCTCCCTCGGCGGTCCGGGAACAGGGATGGTTCCTCAGTCGCAGAGCAAAGCGCGAGGAACGGCCGCGATGGAGTCATTGGATGCAGAGTGAGTGGCCGCACCCAACCCGAGGCGAGCACACCACGGGACACCCGACGACGACAAAACCGCCGGCGAACCCCGTTCGGGGCTCGCCGGCGGCTGGTGGTGGTGAAGCGCTGTCAGCCGACTTCGGCGGTCAGCTTCTCCACCACTTCGCGGACCTGCTGGACCACGTCGGCGTTCTCCCGCGGGTGCTTGCCGTCGAAGATCCCCGCCGGAAGCGACAGCTTCACGTCTTCTACGACCTTGGGTCCCGCCACGCCAAAGGACTTGCGCGTCTCGTCGTGCGCCCAGACTCCGCCGTACTGGCCGAGCGCCGTGCCGATGACGGCCAACGGCTTGCCGTTGAGCGCTCCGGCGCCGTAGGGCCGCGACAGCCAGTCGATCGCGTTCTTCAGCACACCCGGGATGCTGCCGTTGTACTCCGGCGTCACGACCAGCGCGGCATCCGATTCCGCCGCGGCCAGGCGAAGGGCCTGCACGACCTCGTCAACGTTGTCGCCGTCGATGTCCTCGTTGTAGAACGGCAGGTCGCCCAACCGGTCGAACAGTTGCAGCGACACACCCGCCGGAGCCGTCTCACTCGCCACTTCGGCCAGTTGCCGGTTCAGCGAGGCCGCCCGCAGGCTGCCGACCAGTACCAAAACCTTCACGTCTGTCATGTCCGTAGAGCTCCCTTCGGTTGATTCGCCACGATCCTCTCACAGCTCAACCGGACCGCAGTCCGAATGATTCCGGCTGACGTAAAGTGCAGGGATGAGCATTGGCGACGGACTGATCGGACTACCGGTCACCGATTCGGCGCCCGTCGAGCGCGGCGACGCCGCCCGAAACCGTGCGCTGCTGCTGGCCGCCGCCCGTCGCCTCATCGACGAACGCGGCGCGGACACCGTCACCATGGACGACGTCGCCACCGCCGCGGGCGTCGGCAAGGGCACCCTGTTCCGCCGCTTCGGCAGCCGGGCCGGTCTGATGGTCGTGCTCCTCGACGAGGCCGAGAAGACCGAACAAGCGGCCTTCATGTTCGGTCCACCGCCGCTGGGGCCCGGCGCTCCCCCGCTGACCAGGCTGATCGCCTACGGACGCGACCGACTGCGGTTCGTCTGGGATCACCGAGTCCTACTCGCCGACGCCAACACCGATCCGCACATGCGCTTCAACGCACCCGCCACCCTGCACCGCACACACGTCCGCATGCTTCTCGCGTCCGCGGGCACCACCGGCGATCTCGACGCGCAAACACAGGCGCTGCTGTCACTGTTGGACCCCGACTACGTCACCCACCAGGTCGAGGACGTCGGACACGATCTCGATCGGCAGGGTGACGCGTGGGAGAGCTTGGCGCGCAAGCTCTGCGGAAGCTAGTGCCTCGTGGCGTGGGTGCTGCACGTCGACCTCGACCAGTTTCTCGCGTCGGTCGAACTGCGGCGGCGTCCCGAGCTCGTCGGCCTGCCGGTGATCGTCGGCGGCAACGGCGACCCCACCGAACCGCGCAAGGTGGTCACCTGCGCGTCCTATGAGGCGCGCGAGCGCGGCGTTCACGCGGGCATGCCGCTGCGGGTTGCCGTCCGCAAGTGCCCCGAGGCGACGTTCCTTCCGTCGGATCCCGACGCCTACGACGCGGCGTCCGACGAGGTGATGGGACTGCTCCGCGACCTCGGCCACCCCCTCGAGGTGTGGGGCTGGGACGAGGCGTACCTCGGCGCCGACGTCGCCGATCCCCACGAGCTCGCGACGAACATCCGCCAGGTGGTCGAGGCGCAGACGGGCCTCTCGTGCTCGGTCGGGATCAGCGACAACAAGCAACGGGCCAAGGTCGCGACCGGATTCGGCAAGCCGGCGGGGATCTACCGCCTCGACGACGACAATTGGATGGCTGTGATGGGCGATCGGGGCGTCGACCAACTCTGGGGAGTCGGCCCCAAGACCGCGAAACGACTTGCTGCCCTTGGCATCACCACGGTGGGTGACCTTGCCGCCGCCGACGCGGAGGTCCTGGTGTCGACGTTCGGTCCCAGCACGGGGCTGTGGATCCTGTTGCTGGCCAAGGGCGGTGGCGACGCCACCGTCAGCACCGAGCCCTGGGTGCCGAGGTCGCGCAGCCACGTGGTCACCTTTGCCGAGGACCTCACCGAACGCGCCGAGATGGACGCTGCGATCGTCGAACTGGCCCACAAGACGCTCGCCGAGGTCGTCGAGCAGGGTCGCACGGTGACCCGGGTCGCCGTCACCGTCCGCACCTCGACGTTCTTCACCAGAACCAAGATCCGCAAGCTCGCAGCCCCGGGCACCGACGAGTCCGTCATCCGCGACACCGCACTCTCGGTGTTCGACCAGTTCGAGCTGGATCGGCCGGTGCGTCTGCTCGGTGTTCGCCTCGAACTGACCATGCCGGACGCCAAGAACGTCACCGCCCCCACCTAACCTCGTCAGCATGTTGCACACCGTCGCCATCCGGGGCTACCGCTCGATGCGCGAGGTCGTGATCCCCCTGACCGGCCTGACGATCGTCACCGGCGCGAACGGCACGGGCAAGTCCTCGGTGTATCGGGCGTTGAAACTCCTCGCCGACTGCGGCCGCGGGGAGGTGATTGGCTCGCTGGCCCGCGAAGGGGGCCTGGAGTCGGTGCTGTGGGCAGGCCCCGAGAATCCCACCGGCGCGCGGCGCACCGGAGAAGTGCAGGGCACCACGCGCATGCGGCCCGTCGCCCTCGAACTCGGTTTCGCCTCAGACGATCTCGGCTATCTGATCGACCTCGGCCTGCCGCAGTATGCCGGTCCGAAGTCGTTGTTCGCACGCGATCCCGAGATCAAGCGGGAGATCGTGTTCGCCGGTCCGCGGCTTCGTCCGAGCGCCGCGCTGGTCCGTCGGGGTGGCGACTACGCCGAGGTCGCCGACGACGCCGGACATGGCTTCACCGAACTCACGCGCGCCTTGACCACCTACCAAAGCGTCCTCGCCGAATACGCGCTACCCGAACTCGCCGCCTTGCGCGATCGACTGCGCGACTGGCGGTTCTACGACGGATTCAGGGTCGACGCCGACGCACCGGCCCGCCGACCACGGATCGGCACCAGGACGCCGGTGTTGTCCGATGACGGCGGCGATTTGGCTGCCGCGGTCCAGACGATCCTCGAGCTGGGCTCCGGAGACCTGCAGCGGGCCGTCGCCGACGCCTTCGACGGGGCCGAGGTGTCCGTCGCGGTGCACGACGGGCTCTTCGAGTTGCAACTGCGTCAACCTGGAATGTTGAGACCGCTGCGCGCGGCCGAATTGTCGGACGGCACACTGCGTTTCCTGCTCTGGGGGGCAGCGCTTCTCAGCCCACGGCCGCCCTCGCTGATGGTGCTCAACGAACCGGAGACCTCACTGCATCCCGACCTGGTGGCGCCGCTGGCCTCGATGATCCGCGCCGCGGCGGCCGCCACCCAGGTCGTGGTCGTCACACACTCGCAGATGATGCGCGGACATCTGGACGTCGACGACGCCAGCGAGATCGAGCTCTACAAGGAGTGGGGTGAGACGCGCGTCGCCGGCCAGACGCTGCTCACCACGCCACCGTGGGAATGGGGCAAGCGCTGACGGCTCGCGTTGTTCGCAACCGCATAAGCGTCCGTTAACCGGGGTCCCGTTCAATCTGCCAGGCACTACACGGCGAACGAGGAGACACGGGTGGCGAAGAGAGTTGTTCTCAAGGTGGCACTGGCGGTCGGTGCGGTGGCGATGTTGCCACTGGCGGCCTGCAGTAGCGACACCGAGAAGGCGTCCAACGGCGACGGGGTCACGCGCGCCGCCACCGGGGATCTCGCTACCAATGGAGGCGCCCGCCGTTTCGACGGCGACCAGAGTGAGGCTATCCGCAACGCGGTGAACGCCTCCGGCGCGAAGAACGTGATCCTGTTGATCGGCGACGGCATGGGCGACTCGGAGATCACCCTGGCTCGCAACTACGAGAAGGGGGCGGGTGGCTTCTTCGCCGGACTCGACGCGCTGCCGCTGACGGGCCAATACACCACCTACGCGCTTCAAAAGAACGGCAAGCCCAACTACGTCACCGACTCCGCGGCCAGCGCAACGGGCTGGTCCACCGGAACCAAGACGTACAACGGCGCACTCGGAGTCGACGTCAAGGGTGCCCCGCAGAAGACCATCCTCGAACTCGCGATCGCTCAGGGCCGTGCGACCGGCGACATCACCACGTCCGAGATACAGGACGCCACCCCCGCGGCGTTGTTCTCGCACATCACCGAACGAGATTGCTACGGCCCCAAGGAAACCGCCGAGGACTGCGCGTCGGAGGCCCTCGAAAAGGGTGGGCCCGGCTCCGTGACCGAGCAGTTGCTGGCGACGCGACCGGACATCACGATGGGCGGCGGCGCCGAGACCTTCGCCCAAACCGCCAACGGTGGCGACTTCAAGGGCAAGACCCTCGAGGCGCAGGCAAAGGAACGTGGCTTCCGCATGGTCCGCACCGCAGACGAATTGAACTCGATCACCAAGGCCGACAAGGACGCCCCGCTGCTGGGCCTGTTCGCCGACGGCAACCTGCCGGTCAGCTGGACTGGTCCCGCTGCCGTCCGGCAGGGCTACCTTCAGCCCGCGGCGAAGTGCACCGACAACCCCGAGCGCGGCGCCGAGGTGCCCAAGCTGGCGGCCATGACGAAGAAGTCGATCGATCTGCTGTCCGGCAGCGACAAGGGCAAGGACAAGGGCTTCTTCCTGCAGGTCGAAAGCGCGTCGATCGACAAGCGCGACCACGCCGCGGACCCGTGCGGTCAGATCGGCGAGACGGTGGCCTTCGACGAAGCCGTGCAGGCGGCGCTGGAGTTCGCGAAGAAGGATGGCAACACGCTGGTGATCGCGACGGCCGACCACGCCCACACCAGTCAGATCGCCGAGCCGTACACCGAGGAGGATCTGCAGGGCATCGCCGAGGACACCAAGCAGCCCGTCGAAAGAGTCCGCGACACCATGTATCCCGGCCTCACGCGCCTTCTCACCACGGCCGACGATGCCGAAATGCTGGTCAGCTACGGCACGTCAGCCGACGTGGGGATCGAAGACCAGGGTCACACCGGGACGCAGTTACGGATCGCCGCCTTCGGCCCACGGGCTGCCAACGTCGTGGCTCTGACCGATCAGACGGACCTCTTCTTCACCATGACCGATGCGCTTGGCCTCAACCGGTCTTAGTGGGTCGCAGCGCGCGGGTGAAGATCACGTTCACCCGGCGCATGGCGACGCTGTACGGCCACCACGCCACCCGCTTGAACGCGTATAGCGCGCGGATGTCGGCGGAGGTGTAGATGAGATACCGGTTGCGGGCGACGCCGCGAAGGATCTTGTCCGCGACCACCTCCGGCGACACCGCGTGGCCACTGAACCTCTCCACCCACTTCTGCACCTGCGGATGATCGCGGTCGACTCCCACGATGTCGACGCTCTGCACCATGGGTGTCTTGACCGCCCCGGGGACGACGACCGACACCCCGATGCGGTGCCTGGCGAGGTCGAACCGCAGTACCTCCGACAGACCGCGAAGGCCGTACTTGCTGGCGCTGTACGCCGCGTGCCAAGGCAGGGCAACCAGTCCGGCGGCCGAGGACACGTTGACGACGTGCCCACCACGACGGGCGAGAACCATTGCGGGAACGAAGTTTTCGATGACGTGAATGGGTCCCATCAGATTGACCGAGATCATCGACTCCCAGTGTCGATGGGTCAGGTGGCTGACGGTGCCCCATGCGGAGATCCCGGCGATGTTCATCACCACGTCCACCGCGGGCGTCGATCCACCGATGGTCTCGTGGACCTCGGCGGCGAACGCGGCCACCTTGTCGTAGTCGGAGACGTCGAGCGCACGATGAGCCGTCACCGTGGCGCCGAGGGCGCGCGCGTCGGCGACCGTCTCCGCAAGCCCCTCGGCGTTGCGGTCGGTCAGGAAGAGTTCGGCGCCGTCGGCGGCCAGCTTCAGCGCCGTCGCACGACCGATTCCGCTGGCTGCGCCGGTAAGGAGACATCGTTTGCCCGCGTAGCTGTGAACCATGGTCGTGACCCTACCGGCTACCCCGATCGGTCCCCGGCGAGGAATTCCTCGATCGTGACGGGCCGACGGCCGGTCAACGCCTCGAAGTCACCCAGCGGCGTCTCGAGCAGACCTGCGCGGATGGTCTCGCCGAATCCTGTCAGCACGTCGGCGAGTTCGGCGGGCAGACCGGCGGCGACGAGCCCGTCGCGGTAGGCCTCGTCGGCGACGGTCGCGACGTCGACCGGACGACCATGATGTTCGCCGAGCGCCGTCGCGATCGCGCGGTCGTCGAGCAGCCGCGCTCCGGCGACGTCGTAGCACTTGGCGTCGTGGCCGTCGCCAAGGAGCACCGCGGCAGCGGCCGCCGCACAGTCGTCGCGGGTGACGGGGGCGTGTCTACCCGTCCCGTTGTTGGTGACCAGGCTCCCGGTTGCCACGGCCTGCGCCCAGCCGGTGCCGACCGCTTCTAGGTAGAGCGCGTTTCGCAGGATGGTCCAGGCGAGGCCCGCCGCGTGCAATGCGCGCTCGGTCGCCTCGTGGTCGTCGGACAGCGGACGCAGCCTCGCGGGAAAGTCGCCGTCCGCGTTGGGCATCGAGGTGTACACCAGGCGCGTCACCCCAGCCTTGGCGGCCGCCGCGACGGCCGACTCGTGTTGCGCGCGTCTGCGTCCGACCGCGTCGGTGGAGATCAACAGGAGGACGTCGACGCCGCTGAAGGCGTCCGCCAGGCCGTCGGGCTGGTCGAAGTCGGCGAACCGGGTCGCCGCGCCGGCGTCGGCGAGCGCGTCGGGTGACCGGCTGAACAACACCACCTGATCGGCGGGGTGGGACTCGAGGACGTACTCAGCCGTGCGCCGCCCCAACGCGCCTGCGGCTCCGGTGATTCCGATCGTGGTCATTGGCGCTCCTCGGTTATCGTTTGATACTGACCACATCGTCTGAGACCGGGAGTCGGGATGCAAGAAGGCACTTTGGCGTCAGTCCGGCACACGGAAGTAACCGGGTCCCTCGCCGGTCTGCTGGAGTTGCCGCCGGACGAGCTGTTCGGGGCGTGTCCCGTACGCGACGTTCTCGACCGGATTGGCGACAAGTGGTCGGTCCTGGTCATCTCGCTGCTGGGCGACGGGCCCATGCGGTTCATGGAGCTCAAGCGCTCCATCGGGCTGGTCTCACAGCGGATGCTCACCAGGACACTGCGCGGACTTGAACGCGACGGGTTGCTCACCAGAACAGTCCATCCGGTGGTGCCTCCGCGGGTCGACTACGAGCTGACGGCACTGGGCCACGGCCTGCAGGGCGTTCTCACCCAACTGACGACGTGGTCGTTCGCGCACGCGTCCGACGTCGCGTCGGCTCGACGGGAGTACGACGAACTGGACGACCAGTCGAACGACGGTTAGCCGCCGGACAGGTTCCCGCCGCCCCACAGGGAGTACAGCCACAGCCGTTCGAGGACCTCGACCGCGCGCGGAATGTCGCGATCGGCGCCGACGAAGGCCGTGTCACCAGACAGCGTGGAGCCGGTCGTGGCGGCCAGGGTTCGCACCAACGTCGGCACGTCGTCGGAGATCGGGTGGGCCGTCCCCGCCTTCGCCTCGTCCTCGACGATCTTCACGATCTGGTCGATGACCGACCCCAGCTGCTGATCGAGGATCTCGCGGATCTCGGCATCGGTGCTGCGGGCCGAGTTGCAGGCCGACATGACCGGATCGTTGTGGACGTACACGAGTGCGGCGCTGCCGACCATCCGCTTGGCGAACGCGGCGGTGGACTCGTCGGCGCCCCGCGGGGCGAAGTAGTGGGTCAGCTCCTCGAGTTCCTGCATGGCCTCGGCGAGCATCTGCGCGAGCACCGAGTACTTGGAGTCGAAGTAGAAGTAGAAGCCCGATCGGGCCACGCCGGCACGGTCGCTGATGGTGCTGACGGACAGCTCCGAGAACGGCTTTTCGCGCAGCAACTCGTGAACGGCGTTGAGGATGGCCTCACGTTGCCGGTCACCGCGGCTTCGGCGGGCCTCACTGGGGGCGGATTCGGCGGTCATCGCGTACAACCTTTGCACCGACGCCACGCCAGATCAAAACTTGACATGCGTCAAGTAAGACGGACAGGATGAGTTAGGTCAGTGACATCGACCACAGACGTCCTTCAGCCCAGGAGCATGCCAATGGCGACCATCAGCACCCCGGAGTACTTGCGAGACCAAGCGAAGCGCCGCTTCACGCCGTCGATCAACAACTTCCCTGGGATGGGCGCCCTCGAGCGGAAGCTGCTGCGCACCGACTTTCCGCAGAAGCCGCTGGCAGAGCCGCCCGCGGGCAGCGGCCTCAAGCCCGTGATGGGCGACGCCGGACTGCCCGTCGTCGGCCACATGATCGAGATGTTCCGTGGTGGACCCGAGTATCTGATGCACGTCTACAAGACGAGGGGCCCGATTTACTACGCGGATTCGCCGGTGTTGGGCGCGGTCACCGCGTTGGGACCCGACGCCGCGCAAGCGATGTACACCAACCGCAACAAGGACTTCTCCCAGGAGGGCTGGGTCCCGGTGATCGGGCCGTTCTTCCACCGCGGCCTGATGCTTCTCGACTTCGAGGAGCACATGTTCCACCGCCGGATCATGCAGGAGGCCTTCGTCCGTACCCGCCTCGTCGGCTACACCGAGCAGGTCGACAAGGTGGTCTCCAAGGTGGTCGCCAATGACTGGGTGGCCAACGACCCGCGGTTCCTGCTCTACCCGGCGATGAAGCAGATGACCCTCGACATCGCCTCGATGGTGTTCATGGGCCACGAACCGGGCACCGACCACGAACTCGTCACCAAGGTCAACAACGCCTTCACCACGGTCGTCCGCGCCGGCAACGCGATCATCCGCACCGGCGTCCCGCCCTTCACCTGGTGGCGTGGTCTGCAGGCGCGCAAGCTGCTGGAGAACTATTTCGCCGCGCGCGTGAAGGAGCGTCGCGGCGCGGAGGGTTCAGACCTGCTGACCGTCTTGTGTCAGACCGAGGACGAGGACGGCAACAAGTTCTCCGACGAGGACATCGTCAACCACATGATCTTCACGATGATGGCCGCGCACGACACGTCCACGTCGACGGCAACCACCATGGCCTACTACTTGGCCGCCAACCCCGAGTGGCAGGACCGTTGCCGCGACGAGTCCGACCGCCTCGGCGACGGACCGGTCGACATCGAATCGCTGGAGAAGCTCGAGTCGCTCGACCTCGTCATGAACGAGTCGATGCGGTTGGTGACGCCCGTGCAGTGGGCCATGCGACGGGCGGTCCGCGACACCGACCTGCTCGGCTACCACATTCCCAAGGGCACCAACGTCATTGCGTACCCGGGACTGAACCACCGGCTTCCAGAGTTCTGGACCGACCCGATGAAGTTCGACCCCGATCGGTTCGCCGAGCCCCGCAGCGAACACAAGAAGCACCGCTTCGCGTTCACGCCCTTCGGCGGCGGGTCACACAAGTGCATCGGGATGATGTTCGGTCAGCTCGAGGTGAAGGTCATCATGCACCGGTTGCTGCGCAAGTACCGGCTGGAGCTGGCGCACCCGGGCCGCGAGCAGAGGTGGGACTACGGCGGCATGCCCGTGCCGATGGACGGCATGCCGATCATCCTGCGGCCGCTGCGCTAGCCGCGCCGGCGGTCGGACACCACGATCCAGAGCGCCGAGACCAGGAAGTAGAACGCGCCGAAGCCTGCGTACGGCGCGACGTCGGTGATGCCGGGGACGACGGACCCGTTGGCCTTGACCAGGAAGGTACCGCCGACGACGGCGGACTGAGCCCCGCTGAGAACCATCGCCCATTGGGCGCCAACGGTTTTCCAACGGCGTAGTCCCGTGCCGAGCTGGAACAGGCCCGAGAGCGTGGCCCAGACTCCGAACACGCCGAGGACCGCGTACATGCTCATCCCGAGCGCGACTGCCACCGCGGCGGTGGTCGCTGCACTGACGATCGCGTTGAGGGATTGGGTGGGATTGTGCCGCAATCCCCCGTTGCGTCGGGCGTCCTCGACGTTGGCTGCGGCATCCCAGGCGGGATAGAGGACAAGGAGAACACCGGCGAGCACCGGCATGTCGGCGGCCACGGTGAAGGCGACGGCCACCCAGGCGAACGAGAACGCCGCTCGCGCAAAGTAATACGTGGTGAGCCAGCGCCGTCCGTCGGTCCTACGGTCCTCGAGTACTCGTTCGGTCATCGTCGTGTTCCTTCCATGCGGGGTCGCGCCCTGCGTCGGCGACGAGGGCGGTCGGTTCGGGTGGTGCGGGGCTAGCTCAGCGGCGTGCCGTCAACCCGTCCAGCAGGGGCCCGGTGACCAAGGCGAACACCTTGCCGTCGCCGTACGCGCGAGCGGAGAGCATCGCGCCGTGGACGGCGGCCATGAACTTCTCCGCCTCGGCTTCCGCGGTGTCGTCCAGTGTGAAAGTTCCTTGCCTGCAACCGTTGTCGAGCACCGCGGCGAGCCACGTCGACAGCATCGCGAAGTACGTCCGCACTTCGGCCACGACCGCCTCCGGCAAGACGGGGATCTGGGTGGCGAGCAGTGCGCACAGGCAGAACGTATTGGTGCCGTCGAGGATGCAGTCCGACCAGAATCCGACGTAGGCCCGCAACTGGTCGAGCGGGTCGGGGTGTCGCCTCGCGATGTCGGCGAACCCCGCCTCGGCTTCCTCCCGATACCGCGCGACCAACCCGCTGACCAGGTCGACCTTGGTCGGAAAGTAGTAGTGGATACTCGCCTTTCGGATACCGACCGACGTGGCGATGTCGGCGTAACTGAAGCCGTTGTATCCACCACCGATCAGCAGGGCTCTGGCACTGCGCAGGATGTCGTCTTCAGTGGTCGCCGCCATGTCCGTCAATCTACCTACTAGTAGATAGATAGGTCAAACGGGAGTCGGCTTCACCGAGGACAACCGGTTGGCGCAGGCAATGACTGCCCGCAACGCCGACTGGGTGGCGTCGTCCGACCAGCCCATGGCCCACGCGGCGCCGACTCCATCGGCGCCGCGAATGAACGTCGCCGTGCCGCCCACGGCGGGGACCTGATGGAAGGCGTCGATCTCGAGTGAGACGCCACGCTCGTGGAGCATCGCAGTCAGCGCGGAGACGGGGCCGCTGGCTGCCGCGGTGGACGTGCCGATGCGATCGCCGACGGCCATCGTGGCCTGATAGTTCCGCGCCTGCGGACCCAGCCTGCTTGCCGGCCGGTCGACGTCGGTGCATTACCAGTGGCCGAGCCGCACTGGCCCCGAGGACGGCGCGTACCGCGCCAGGAAGGCGTCGTGGGACATCGACGCCGCGTCGTCGCGCAACGCCCGAGGCAAAGTCGTCTGGAAGTGCGCCGCGAACGACGGCGCGGATGTGGTGAATGACGGAATGGACATGTGCCGGTCTCTCTAGAACGAGGAATCGACCGACGGTGTAACAACGACCCACAGCGAGGGGTCGGTCTGGATCAGACCCCGCTGCGGGTTGTTACTACGAGTCGCTTCGGCACGGAGGCGATGTTAGGCCTCCCCCACCGAGGGACGCAAGCCCTTTCGTCGTCCACTAATGTTCATCGCCGATGACCATATGAGTTGGTGGCATGCCGTGGTGCTCTTCGCGGCCGGGGTCTGCGGCGGGCTGTGCGGCAGCATCGCCGGGTTGGCGTCCCTCACCACCTATCCCGCGCTCCTGCTGATCGGGCTGCCCCCGGTGACCGCGAACGTCACCAACACCGTGGCCCTGGTGTTCAACGGCGTCGGATCCATCGCGGGATCGATACCCGAACTGCGCGGCCAACGTTCGGCCCTGGTGCGGCTAGTCCCGCTGGCGGTGCTCGGCGGCGCGGGTGGGGCGGCGCTGCTGCTGTCGGTGCCCGCCGAAGGCTTCGAGGACGTCGTGCCGATCCTGCTTGCGGTGTCGGCGGTGGTGATCTCCCTGCCCCAGCGCGAACGCGTCGCCGCGGGTCGTCGTGGTGTCGCGCGAATCGTGGTGGAGAGCGTCGCCCTGTTGGCCATCTGCCTGTATGGCGGCTTCTTCGGCGCCGCGGCGGGGGTGCTGATGCTCGCCCTGTTCCTGCGCACGGGCAGTAAGTCGCTGGCCAAGGCCAACGCCACCAAGAACGTCGTCCTCGGGGTCGCCAACGGCGTTGCGGCGCTGATCTTCATCATGTTCGCCCCGGTCTACTGGCTGGCCGTGGTTCCGCTTGGTCTTGGCTGCCTCGTCGGCTCGCGGTTGGGCCCACCCATCGTGCGACGGGCACCGTCACGGCCGCTGCGCCTCGCCATCGCCGTCGCGGGTATGGCCTTGGCCGTCAAACTCGGCATCGACGCCTACCGCTAGACGCCGTCCTCACACGAAGGGGTCGTCACCCTTGCTTACCCGGACGCCGAGCTCGATCAGCGACTCCGCCGACGCATGCAGCCGCTGCCCGGCCTCCAAGCTTGCCTGTCCGGCCAGATATCGCGACCACGTGCCTTCGATGACGATGCCGAGCTTGAAACAGGCCAGGGCCTTGAACCAGTCAAGCCGTGGGGTGCGCCGGCCGCCGGCCGCCGTATAGGCCTCTACGAGTTCCGTGCGGCTCGCGAGGCCCCCGAGGGCGGCCAGTTCCGAGCCCGCGTCGATGGTGTTGGGCTCGGTCGGCCAGCAGACCAGCATCCAGCCGAGGTCGAGCAACGGGTCACCGATCGTGCACATCTCCCAATCGATGAACGCCGCCAACTCGGGCCGGTCCCGGCGCAACAGCACGTTGTTCAGATGGGCGTCGCCGTGCATGACGCCAGGTTCGCCGTCGTCGGGCCGGTTGTCCTCCAGCCACGTCGCCAGCCGCGGCACGTCGGACAGCGACCCCGGGTCGTAGGCGTCGTGGCGGTAGCTCTGCAGCAGTCCGAGGAACTGCGGAACCTGGCGTGCCAGAAAGGAACCGGGCCTGCGCAGCGCGGCAAGCGGGCTGCCCTCACAGTTGACGTTGCCGAGCCGGGCCAGGGCGGCGGCGTAGGCGGGTCCGACGTCGTGCCGAAACGCCGGGTCGTCGACGTAGGGCTGAGCCATCTCGTTGCCGGGGTTGAAGCCGTCCACCTCCTCCATGAGATAGAACACGACGCCGAGAACGTCGAGATCCTCACAGCCGGCGATGAATGCCGGATGCGGGACCCCGGTGCCGGTGAGAGTCTGCAGGACGGCGATCTCGCGCAGCATGGTCTTGTCGCTCGTCGGACGCGGGTGCAGGGGTGGGCGCCGCAGCACCATCGGACGATCGTCGACGCGCAGGCGCACCACGATGTTTTGACTGCCCCCGGTCAGCGGCTCCACGTCGGCCACCCGGGAGCCGAGGCCAGTCCCCCTAACCCAGTCCCGCAGCGCCAGCTGGTCGGCGTCGGTCAGGGTCGGGACGTCGTCGGCCATGCCGACATCGTCGCCGTCTCGACCCCGTCACGCCCGCAATTCGGCCTAAGTCGTTGCGCCGCAACGTGTCGGGAGCCTAGACGCCGGGGGGAACGAACGACCTGACCCGGTCGGCGGCGAATGCCGCTGCCTGGCTGGTCAATCCGGCTTCGACGTACTGACTGTGCGCGGGGCGGTCCTCGCCCGGCGAGCACACCGGGTCGGCACCGTTGCACAGGTCGATGGTCTTGGCGCCGTACAGCGGACTCAGCGCGGTGAGCGGACCACCAAAGCGGTTGAGGGGGTTGCCGAACACGGCCACGGCGGCCACGTGATCCGCCACCTCGGGCGGCATCGGCTGCCCGAGCCCGAACAGCCTGGCCGGATCACCGGTGATGCCGTCGATCACGGCGGCGCCCTGGGAGTAGCCGCCGAGCACGATCTTGGTGTTCGGACAGGTCGACGTCGTCAACTGGACGTGTGCGGCGGCATCGGCCGCGCCAGCGGTGGCTTGCATGAAGTCGTGGTCGGCCGGGTAGTTCACGGCGTAGACGCCGACCGTCTTGCCCCTGAGGTTGCCCTTGAGCGAGTCGATGAACGCCTGACCCTCGCGGCCGACTCCGACGGGTTCGTCGGTGCCGCGGGCGAACACCACCTCGACGTCGGAGCATCGCGGCGCGGCTGACGCGGTCGGAACGCCGAGGCCGATCAGGCCGGCGCCGACGAGTCCCCCGGTTGCCATGCCCGCCAGCAGCACGTACGTCTTCGACTGAACGGACATGAAGTCCCCCTTTGATGGTCTTCGGTCAAGCGATTATTTAGCAGAACTTCATAATCGCGCAACGAATTCCATACGGGTAATCCCGGCGGGAAGTGTGAGCGAGAACTCACACCTTCGTGGCGACGACCAGGAGATACTCCCATTCCATCGGGCGACCTTGCAGCGCAACGTCGGCGAGGCGGTCGATGTCGGCGTCCAGCGCGGAAATTCGATCCCGGTCGTCGCCCAGCCCGCGGTACGCCGCAATCGTCGGTCCGTAGTTCGCCTTGAAGTATTCGCGGAAGTCCTCGCCGCGGTCGAAGGCGTCGACGGGCAGTCCACGTCGCTCGGTCCGGACGTCGGTCACCCGGTCGCCGAGCAGGCCGAGGACGTGGTCTTCGCTGCCCCACAGTGGTGGTGCGGACACTCCGGCGGGCGGGGCGGCCACGTACGGCTTCATGGTGGCGAACAGCCTGCCGACGAATCCGTCCGGAGTCCAACTCAGCACTCCGATCGACCCGCCCGGCCGACACACTCTGATCAGTTCGTCCGCCGCCCGCTGGTGGTGGGGCGCGAACATCACCCCGATGCACGACAGCACCGCGTCGAATTCACCATCGGAGAAGGGAAGCATCTCGGCATTGGCCTCGCGCCAGTCGAGCTCGACTCCTTGCTGCGCCGCGATGGACCGACCCTCGTCGAGAAGTCGCGGGCACAGGTCACTCGCCACGACCGTCGCCCCGGCCCGTGCCGCCGCGATCGCAGCGTTACCCGTCCCCGCGGCCACGTCGAGGACGCGATCGCCGGGACGCACACCGGTTTCCGTCACCAGCACCCGACCCAGCGGTGCGACCAACTGGTCGGCGATCGCCCGGTAGTCGCCGAGCGCCCACAGCGCACGATGCTTGGCCTCCAATTCGCGGTCCTGAACGTCGTCGTTCATCACCTTCACCTCCGTTTCCTCCGGCCATCGTCGCGCGCCGAACACGGGTGATCTAGTTACAAATCTGTACCGCCGCTGGTTCTATGGAGGTGCAGGAGGTGGCGACGTGACCGGATACGGCCAGTTCTGTCCGATGTCGAAGGCGATGGAGGTCCTCGACGAGAGGTGGACGCTCCTCGTCGTCCGCGAATTGCTTTTGGGCAGTTGCCATTTCAACGACCTCAGACGCGGGCTTCCCAAGATGTCGCCCGCCCTTCTTTCCAAGCGACTCAAATCGCTGTCCCGCGCGGGAGTGGTGGCTCGGGCGGAGGTCGACGGCCGCTCGACGTACTCGCTGACCCCTTGCGGCCAGGAACTCGGCGAGGTGGTCGACGCGCTGGGCCGGTGGGGCATCCGTTGGCTCGGAGAGGTGGCCGACGCAGACCTCGACCCGCACCTGCTGATGTGGGACATCCGTCGAACCGTCCCGATCGACGAATGGCCCGTCGGCCGCACCACCGTGGCGTTCCACCTCGACGTGGTGGCGGCCACGACGTCGCGATGGTGGCTGGTGGTGGCCGACGGTCACGCCGACGTCTGCGACGTCGACCCCGGTCACGAGGTCACCGGCACCGTGCAAACCAGCCTGTCTACCCTCACCCGGATTTGGCGGGGTGACGTCGGTTGGGCCGCCGCGTTGCGCGACGGCAGCGTGACGATCACGGGGCCAGCCGAGATTCGCTGCGCCATACCCGGGTGGATCGGTCAGGGCGCCAAGGCCGCCGTCCCACGCCCGGCCTAGGCCAATCCACTACGCCTGGTAGGAAAGACAGCCCTCCGCGCCGTCCACCACTCCAGCCCGGAATGCGCGGGTCCGGTCGAATCCCGCTCCCTGCCGGTCGACGTCGCCTTCACCGCGGAAGAGCAGCAGTGCCTTGATTCCCTCGTCGAGGTCACCCGGCGAAATGTGATAGCTGCTGGTGGCCTCGCGGTTGTAGAGGATGACGCTCGCGGTGTACGAGCCGGCGAGACAATCACCGCGTGCAGTCGAGGTCAACTCGTCGGACTCGTCGCCGAGCCTGCTGAGCGCCGCCAGCCCCCATTGGGTGGCGAGCAACGTCGCGAACGCATAGTCGCCGCCCTCGTCGTAGATCGCGGGCATCGCGTCCACGTTGTCCCAACCGACGTAATCCTCAGGAACGCAATAGAACAACGCATAGCCCTCCGCCGATTGCCCGCCGCACGTCGGTGGACTCGACGGCTCGAAGGGCTGCTGCGGCGCCAGCGGCGTCCACGCCTTGCCCTGGGTCAGCTCGGGGTACACCTGGCTCCAGTAGTCCTCGAGGTCGTAGGGCACCCCGTTCGCGATGGTGTCGTAAGGGGCGTTGCCCTCGGTCGCCTCGTCCTCGGCGTCGTTGAAGGGCAGCTCGAGCACCATGGGTTCGCCGTCCGCGTACCCCTTGCACTTCTCGGCGCCGTTGTCGTAGCCGTCCTGGAACGCGCTGACCCTGTCGAAACCGCTGCCGTGCGCCGACGGGTCCTGGGCGTCGGTGCCGGGGGTGTCGCGCAGGTCCAAGATGCCCGCCAGCGATTTGTCCAAGTCCGCGCCGGTCACCTCGAAGACCTTGTCGGCCTGGGCGTGTTTGGCCCAACCCCCGGCGAAGCAATCGGCCTGCAGCTCCGAACTGACCGTCAGTTCGTTCTGGTCGAAGAAGCCCGATCGCTGCTGCATGGCATGGCCCCACTCGTGGGCGAGAACCACCGGGATGACGAAGTCGCCGTACTTCTTCTGCAGATCCGGCAACAGGCCTGCGGCGTCCCACGCCACCGAGTCGTCGAGCTTGCAGTAGAACGCGTTGCCCTCGACGTCACCGTAGTTGTCGGCGCAGGCGGGCCCCGACTCCGAATCCGGTGTCAGGGCGTACAACCCACCCTCGACGGGCTTGTAGTCCTGACCGTAGAGCTTCGGAAACTCCTCAGACCAATACGTCTGAAGGTCGGCGATGGCCTCCATGGCGAGCTTGTTCACCGCGGCCGACGAGTCGCCCTCGATCGTGATGCTGCTGGTGTCCGGCTTCACCGCGCCCGCCGTCGGGGTGGGAACTTCGGGCTTCACGCCCCCGCCGCACCCCGCGACCAGCATCACCGTAGCCGCCGCAGACCTCACGATCTTGAACATGCGCAAACATTAGCGGCAGCGTGCCATTTCCGGAAGACATGCCACCTGATCAGTCCAGGAGGCGTCGAGACACGTTGGTGGTGACCAGGTCGAGCAACTCATCGGCACGCCCGGCCATGATCGTCCGAATCGCATACAGCGAGAAGCCCTTGGCTTGTTCCGCGCTGATGGCGGGAGGAATGGACAGCTCCTGACGAGCCGTCACGACGTCGACGATCGCCGGCCCGTCGTGGGCGAAGGCCTCCGTCAACGCCTGCTCCAGTTCGCCGGGATGCTCGACCCTGCGCCCGAAGGCACCCATCGCGCGGCCGACCGCGGCGAAGTCGGGGTTGACGAGCTCGGTGCCGAAGTTGACGATGCCGGCCGCCTTCATCTCGAGCTCGACGAAGTTCAGTGAGGAATTGTTGAAGACGACGACCTTGACCGGCAGCCGGTTCTGCAACAGCGTGATGAGCTCACCGAAGAGCATGGTCAGCCCGCCGTCGCCGGCGAACGCCACCACCTGACGATCGGGAAACGCGGTCTGCGCGCCGATGGCGTGCGGCAACGCGCACGCCATGGTGCCGTGGTTGAACGAGCCGACGAGCCTGCGCTTGCCGTTCATCCGGAGGTATCTCGCCGCCCACACCACAGGGGAGCCGACGTCGACGGTGAACACCGCGTCGTCGGTCGCCAGCCGATCGGCAAGAGCGGCAACGTATTCCGGCCGGATGGGGGTTTTGTCACGGTCGTTGACCGCCAATCCGTCCATCGTCTTGCGCGTCTTCGCGTAGTGACGAAGCGACCGGTCGAGGTGCTCGCGCGAGGCCTTCTTGGTCAGCAGCGGCTGCAACGCGGTCGCGGTGTCGGCGACGGTTCCGACCAAGCCCAGGTCGATTGGCGTGCGGCGGCCCAGGTTTCGGCCACGGATGTCGACCTGCACGATGCGGGCGTGGTCCGGATAGAACTGTTGGTACGGAAAGTCGGTGCCCAGCATCAGCAGGGTGTCGGCTTCCTTGATCGCCTTGTAGCCCGAGGTAAATCCGAGGAGGCCGGTCATGCCGACGTCGTACGGGTTGTCGTACTCGACGAATTCCTTGCCACGCAACGCGTGGACGACCGGGGCGTTCAGCGTGCTCGCCAACTGGACGAGTTCGTCGTGCGCGCCCGCGGCGCCCGCGCCGGCCAGGATGGTGACGCGCTCCCCCGCGTTGAGGATGTCGGCGGCCCGGCGCAGACTTTCGTCGTCGGGTCGCACCACCGAGCGGGTTGGCAGCATCGGCTTGGTGAGCCACCCGGATTCTTTCGCGTGGGCAAGGAAGATCTCACCGGGGACGACGACGACGGCGACGCCGTTCTCCTCGATCGCGGCGCGCATCGCCATCTCGATGATCCGGGGCGCCATCTCCGGTGTGCTGACCAGCTCGCAGTACACGCTGCACTCGGCGAAGAGGTCCTGCGGGTGAGTCTCCTGGAAGTACTCCGAGCCGATCTCGCTGCGCGGAATGTGGGCGGCGATCGCCAGCACGGGCACCCGTGAGCGCTGAGCGTCGAAGAGCCCGTTGATCAGGTGCAGGTTGCCAGGTCCACAGCTGCCCGCGCAGACCGCCAGCTGACCGGTCAGCGCAGCGTCCGCGGCCGCGGCGAACGCGGCCGTCTCCTCGTGGCGCACGTGCTCCCAGGTGACGTCGTCGTTCCGTCGAATGGCATCGGTGAACCCGTTGAGGCTGTCCCCGGGTAGCCCGTAGACGCGTCGCACACCGCTGCGTACCAATGCGGTGACGATCTGAGTCGCGATGGTGGCCATCAGGCCCCTTCCTCTACGATTTCGGGCGCGGAAACGTTCGCGCAGCGACGGTTTCCGCGCCGAAATCACCCTAGCGGGGGTGGCGTCACCGCGCGGTAAGACCCGTCGGCGGCGCAGTCGGTAGCTTGGCGGCATGGTCGAAACGGCAACACGTCCAAGCCCATGGATCGGTGTGGCCGCCGCGGCGGTCGCACTGGGCGTGGCCCAGCTCACCGCGGTGGCGTTCGGCCCGCATGCCGATTCACGGACGGCCGTAGGCTCCGCGGTCGTCGACCTCACGCCCGGCCCCGTCAAGGAATGGGCGATCCAGTCGTTCGGCACGTCCGACAAACTGGCGCTGTCGATCGTCGTGTTGGTGGTCGTCGCGGTGATCGCGGCCATCACGGCGCAGTACGAGACGCGCCGACGACCGGTCGGCAGCATCGCGATCGTGGTGGCCGGTCTGCTCGGATGTGCCGCCGTCATCAGCCGTGCCGGCGCCACGCCGGTCGACGTGGTGCCGACATTGATCGGCACCGTGTGCGGCGTGCTGGTGTTGCGCTGGCTGGTCACCGGCCGCTTCGCCGCGCCGGAGCCCGCCGCGGGGTCCTCGTCGGCCGAACCCGACCGCGGCCGGCGCCTGTCCATGATGACGTTCGGGCTGATCGGCGCCGGTGCCGTGACGGGCGTCGCGGGCGCCCTGCTCAACCGGCTGAACTCGTCGGTGGCCGACGATCGCACCGCCTTCACGCTTCCGACGCCGAAGGGCACTCCCGCGCCGGTGGTTCCGCCCGGCGTGCAGCCCGCCGGCTTCACCCAAACCCCGTTCATCACCCCGAACGCGGACTTCTACCGGATCGACACGGCGCTGAGCGTGCCCCAGGTCAGCCGCGGCGACTGGCGGCTGCGGATCCACGGGATGGTCGACCGCGAGGTCACGTTGAGCTTCGACGACTTGCAACGCTTCGAGCTCGTCGAACAGATCGTGACGTTGACGTGCGTGTCCAATCCGGTGGGCGGCGACCTCATCTCGAACGCCAAGTGGACCGGCTACCGGGTTCGAGACCTGTTGGCGGAGGTCGGCATTCACGCCGACGCCGACATGGTGCTCTCGACCTCCGTGGACGGCTTCACCGCGGGGACGCCGGTCGAGGCGCTGACCGATCAGCGCGATTCCCTGCTCGCCATCGGCATGAACGACGCACCGCTGCCCACCGAGCATGGCTACCCCGCCCGCCTGGTGGTGCCCGGCCTGTACGGCTACGTCTCGGCGACCAAGTGGCTGGCCGATCTGGAACTCACGCGCTTCGACCGCGCCGAGGCGTACTGGACCAAGCTCGGATGGTCTGTCCGTGGACCGATCAAGACCGAGTCGAGGATCGACGTGCCGCGCCAGGGTGCCGAAGTGCCAAGGGGCGCCACGACGTTCGGAGGCGTGGCGTGGGCCCAGCACCGCGGCATCACGGCCGTCGAGGTGCGCGTCGACGACGGACCATGGCAGCCGGCCCAACTCGGGGCGAGCTACTCGAACGACACGTGGCGGCTCTGGAGCTTTCCGTGGCAGGCCGAGACACCGGGACCGCACGAGATCGCCGTGCGGGCAACCGACTCCACCGGCACGGTTCAGACACAGGACGAAGCCGACGTCGTACCCGACGGGGCGACCGGCTGGCACACGGTGTCCTTCGACGTTCAGTGAGACCGACCGGTCAGACCGGCACCCGCTGATTGGTGAGCACCGAGGCCAGCACGGCGGCCGCCATCAACAACGCCCCGAGGCGAATCCACGCTTGGCTGGCGTCACCGCGAATCGTCTCGTAGCCGATCTGTTGCTGTAGGGCCGCGTACGCCTTCTTCAACTCGTCGAGGTTGCCCGCGTGGAAGGTCTGACCGCCGGAGATGTCGGTGATGTGTTGCAGTGTCGCGTCGTCGACCGGTACCGGAACCTGTTCCCCGTCGATGCCCACGACGCCGTCGGGGGTGCCGAAGGAGATCGTCGAGATGGCCACGCCTTGATCCTTGGCCGAGCGGGCCGCGGTGTAGGCACCGCGCGGCTCGTCGGGGTTCCGCGGAATCGTCTCCGCCCCATCGGATTCCAGAACGATGTGGGCAGGTGCCGGCTTGTCGCCGCCGCCCATTACGGCGTCGACGCTGGCGATGGCCTGCAGCGCGGTGAAGATGCCCTCTCCGGTCGCGGTGCGTTCCTCGGGTCGCAGACCGTCTATCGCCGTCTTCATGGCGGCACGGTTGGTCGTCGGCGAGACAAGCAGTGTCGCGCTTCCGCCAAAGGCCACCAACCCCAAGCTGATTCCGGGTGTCAGTTCGTCGGCGAACTGCTTGCCTGCCTCCTTGGCTGCGGCCAATCGGTTGGGCGGCACATCGGTGGCGACCATCGACTCCGACACGTCGATCACCAACATCACGACCGCCCGGTTGCGCGGGATGCGCACGTCGTGGGTCGGTGCCGCGAGCGCAATTGCCAACGTGGCCAACGAGATCACCAGCAGAATCGCCGGGACGTGGCGCCATCGGCGGTGAGGTGCCGCGGGTGCCACGCGCTGCAGGAGTTCCATGTTGGCGAACCGCAGCACGCGGCGGTGGCGGCCGAACTGGACGACGACGTAGGCCGCGACCAGCCCGAGCACGACCAGCAGGTAGAGGAAGTACCAGGCGTGGGCGAACCCCGTGAGGGCCAGCGGGCCGAGGAATGGCAGCGTCATGCCGGAAGCCGCCGGTTGACCACCAGGGCGAGCACGGCGGCGACGGTCGCGAAGAGCACCGCCAGACGCACCCATCCGTCGCTTGCCGGGCCGGGCAGGACCTGAAAGCCGATCTGCCGCTGGACCGATTCGTAACTTTGGTTCAGCTGCTCGACATTGGCGGCGGTGTAGGTCTGTCCGCCCGAGAGCTGCGCGATCTGGGTCATCGTCTCCTTGCCAACCGGGACCGGAAGTCGTTCGTCGTTCAGGTCGACGTAGCCGCCTGCGGTGCCGAAGGCGATGGTGGAGATCGGCACGCCCTGGTCCTTCGCGTAGCGAGCCGCCGTATAGGCTCCGCGCGGGTTGCTCGGGTCACCGGGGACGTTCTCGTCGCCATCGGACAGCAACACGATGCGGGCCGGGGGCGGCGAGGTGTCGCCGTCGGTGCTGAGGACGGCCCCGACCGTGGCGATGGACTGCAGGGCGGTGAAGATGGCCTCTCCCGTCGCCGTGCGGTCGGCCGTTTGCAGCTTGTCGAGCGCGGTGATCGTGGCCTGGTGGTCGGGACTGGGCGCCACCAGCAGATTGGCGTTGCCCGCAAAGGCGATGAGCCCCAGGTTGATTCCCGGTGTCAGCCCGCCGGCGAACTGTTTGGCCGCCTGTTCCGCGGCGACGAGCCGGGTGGGGTCGACGTCGGTGGCCCGCATGGACTGGGACACGTCGACGACGAGCATGATGACGGCCCGGTTGCGCGGTATCCGGACGTCGCGGGTCGGCCCGGCCAGTGCGACCGTCAACGCCACCAGACAGACCAGTGTCAGGCCCAGCGGGACGTGCCGCCAACGCACCGACGCCGTGGCCGTGGGTGCGGCGCCGAGGAAGCGAGCCACCCGCCGTCGCCTCCGCGCTTGCGCCACGACGTAGAGCGCCAGAAGGCCCACCGGTACCAGACCGAACAGGAACAGCCACGGGTGCTCGAATCCCGTCCACGTGATCACGCCAATCACGGGCAAGGTCAGCACGGTCGTCCTTCGGTCGGGAGTCGGTCGAGTAGCCGCGAGTCTGGCGTGGCTTCCTGACCGTCGGCTGCGATGTTGCTTGGACGAGGGTGTGGCGGTGTCGGACCCACGTGCCAGGCTGGTCACGTGTTGCTCGTCGAGGTTGCCGTCACGTCCGCCGAGGTTGGGGCCGTCCCGGCGCGGACGGCCAAGATCGCCCGCATCGCCGACGTGCTGGCCGCCGCTGCCGCCGACGGCGATCCCCCGCTCGTCGCCGTCGTGGTCGCCTGGCTCTCCGGTGACTTGCCGCAGCGCCAGATCGGGGTCGGCTGGGCCGCGCTCCGGAACCTGCCGCCGCCCGCCGCGGAGCCGTCCCTGACGGTGGCCGGTGTGCACGCCGCGTTCACCGAGATCGGACTCGTCTCGGGCAAGGGCTCACAGGGCCGACGGTCGGAGTTATTGTCCGCACTCTTCTCCGCCGCCACCGAGACCGAGCAGACGTTCCTGAGGCGCCTGCTCAGCGGGGAGTTGCGCCAGGGCGCCCTGGTCGGCGTGATGGCGGACGCCGTGGCCAAGGCTGCCGGGGTTCCCGCCGCCGACGTGCGGCGAGCCGCGATGCTGAGCGGTGATCTGCCGATCGTCGCGTCGGCCGCCCTGACCGAGGGACGGGCCGCGCTCGCGGAGTTCGTGCTCCAGGTCGGCCGCCCGGTTGGTCCGATGCTCGCCCAGCCTGCGACCGGCGTGGAGGACGCCCTGGACAGGCTCGGCGGAAACGCGATCTTCGAAGCCAAGCTCGACGGCGCCCGGGTTCAGATCCACCGCGCGGGCGACGCCGTGTCGGTCTACACCCGAAGCCTCGACGACGTCACCGCGCGCCTGCCGGAGGTCGTCGCGGCGGCGCTCGCGGTGCCGGTCACCTCGTTCATCGCCGACGCCGAGGCGATCGCGCTGCGGCCCGACGGCAGGCCCCACCGCTTCCAGGTGACGGCGTCGCGGTTCGGGCGCGGCGGGGGCAAGGCCGGGCTCGATGCGGAGCGGTCCACCCAATCGCTGTCGGTGTTCTTCTTCGACCTGCTGCACCTCGACGGCGACGACCTCCTCGATCTGTCGACGGTCGAGCGCCACGCCGCCCTCGACGCCATCGTTCCCGCCGCACAGCGGGTCGACCGGCTGGTGACGTCCGACGGTGCGGCTGCGGCGGACTTCCTGGCGGCGACGTTGGCCGCGGGTCACGAGGGGGTGATGGCGAAATCGCCGACGGCGCCGTACGAGGCCGGGCGTCGCGGGGCGGGCTGGCTCAAGGTCAAACCGGTGCACACCCTCGATCTCGTGGTGTTGGCAGTGGAATGGGGCTCGGGCCGGCGCTCGGGCAAGCTGTCCAACATCCATCTCGGCGCCCGCGACCCGGCCACCGGCGGCTTCGTGATGCTCGGCAAGACCTTCAAGGGCATGACCGACGAGATGCTTGCCTGGCAGACGGCGCGGTTCCTCGAGTTGGCTGACGGAGCCACCGACGACTCAGGCGGAATTGCCGGCTCCGCCAGCGGCGTCGTGAAGCTGCGTCCCGAACAGGTCGTCGAGATCGCCCTTGACGGCGTGCAGACCTCCAGCCGCTACCCCGGTGGGATGGCACTGCGCTTCGCCCGCGTGCTGCGCTACCGCGACGACAAGACAGCGGCCGAGGCCGACACGGTGGACGCCGTGCGCATGCTCCACGAACGCATTTGAGCGCGCACACGTAGAACACTCCAGAGCCGACCCAATGGCGGCATTCCGCCAAACGGCGCTGCCCACGGTGAAAGGATCGACCCATGGCCTCACCCCCCGTACCCGCCCCCTCGGGCCGCCTCGAGGACACCGACGGCGACATCACCTACGTCCGCACCGAAGCCGACCTGCCGCCCGTGGCGATCGTCGACCGGTCCCCCATCACGACCAAGCACAAGATCGTCTTCGCGATCATCGCGCTGCTCGGAGCCGTCGCCTGGGCGGTGATCGCCTTCTTCCGCGGGGAGACGGTGAGCGCGGTCTGGTTCGTGGTCGCCGCCGTGTGCACCTACGTCATCGGGTACCGGTTCTACGCCCGGCTCATCGAGATGAAGATCGTGACGCCGCGCGACGACAACGCCACCCCGGCCGAGGTGTTCGAGAACGGCACCGACTACATGCCGACCGATCGGCGGGTTCTGTTCGGCCATCACTTCGCGGCGATCGCCGGTGCGGGCCCCCTGGTCGGCCCCGTTCTGGCCATGCAGATGGGCTACCTCCCCGGCACCATCTGGATCATCGTCGGCGCGGTCTTCGCCGGCTGCGTGCAGGACTACCTGGTGCTGTCGATCTCGGTGCGCCGCCGCGGCCGCTCGCTTGGCCAGATGGCGCGTGACGAGCTGGGCACCGTCGGCGGCGTTGCCGCGATCGTCGGCGTGCTGGTGATCATGGTGATCCTGCTGGCCGTCCTGGCCCTCGTCGTGGTCGGGGCGCTGGCGGAGAGCCCGTGGGGTGTGTTCTCCATATCGATGACCATTCCGATCGCCCTCTTCATGGGTATCTATCTCCGATTCTTGCGACCGGGTCGGGTGTCCGAGGTGTCTCTGATCGGTGTCGTGCTACTGCTGCTAGCCGTGGTGGCCGGCGGCTGGGTCGCCGAAACAGCCTGGGGCACGGACTGGTTCACCCTGTCCAAGGTGACGTTGTCGTGGTGCATCATCGCGTACGGCCTTGCCGCCTCGGTACTACCGGTGTGGCTGTTGCTGGCACCCCGCGACTACCTGTCGACGTTCATGAAGGTCGGCACGATCGTCCTGCTGGCGGTCGGCATCCTCATTGCCCGCCCCATCATGGAGGCCCCGGCAATCTCGACGTTCGCCTCGAGTGGCACCGGGCCGGTGTTCGCCGGGTCGCTGTTCCCGTTCCTGTTCATCACGATCGCCTGCGGCGCGCTGTCGGGCTTCCATTCGCTGATCTCCTCGGGTACCACGCCGAAGCTCCTGGAGAAGGAAAGCCAGATGCGGCTGATCGGCTATGGCGGCATGCTCACCGAGTCGTTCGTCGCGATCATGGCGCTCATCACCGCGGCCATCCTCAACCAGCACCTCTACTTCGCAATCAACGCGCCTACCGCGCAGACCGGCACCACGGCCCAGACGGCCGCCGACTACGTCAACGGTCTCGGCCTGTCCGGTGCCCCGATCACGGGCGACGAGATCACCGCGGCGGCCACCGGCGTTGGCGAGGAGTCGATCGTGTCGCGCACGGGCGGTGCGCCGACGCTGGCATTCGGAATGTCGGAGGTACTGCACCAGGTCTTCGGCGGCGAGGGGCTCAAGGCCTTCTGGTACCACTTCGCGATCATGTTCGAAGCGCTGTTCATCCTCACCACCGTCGACGCGGGTACCCGCGTGGCCCGGTTCATGCTGTCGGACGGGCTCGCGAATCTTGGCGGGCCGCTGAAGAAGTTGCGCAATCCGAGCTGGCGCATCGGCGCATGGGCCTGCAGCGTCATCGTGGTGGCCGCCTGGGGCAGCATCCTGCTGATGGGTGTCACCGACCCCCTCGGCGGCATCAACACGCTGTTCCCGCTGTTCGGCATCGCGAACCAGCTGCTCGCCGCCATCGCACTGACGTTGGTGACGGTCGTCGTGATCAAACGCGGGTTGCTGAAGTGGGCGTGGATTCCCGGCGTTCCGCTGGCGTGGGACCTGATCGTGACGATGACCGCGTCGTGGCAGAAGATCTTCTCCAGCGATCCGAAGCTGGGCTACTGGACGCAGCACTTCCAGTACCGCGACGCCAAGGACGCGGGCAAGACGGCTCTTGGCGCGGCGAAGAACTCCGACCAGCTCGACGCCGTCATCCGCAACACGTTCATCCAGGGCACGTTGTCCATCATCTTCGCCGTGCTGGTGGTGATCGTGGTGGCCGCCGGAGTCGTCGTGGCGCTCAAGGCCATCCGAGGCGGTGGCTCACCCCTCAGTGCCGACGAGCCGGTGCCGTCGCGGATCTTCGCACCGTCGGGCATGATCCCGACCGCGGCCGAGAAGGAGGTGCAGAAGCAATGGGACGCCTTACCTCCCGGGTCACACGGACCGGCCGTCAGATCGGTTGGTACTGCAGCACACTGATGGGCGACAACCACTATCGGCGCTACGTCGCGCATCGGTCTCGCACCCATCCTGGGGAACCGGTGATGTCGGAGCGCGACTACTGGCGGATGCGGTATCGCACCAGCGAAGTCGAACCGCGCTGCTGCTGACCCACCGAAACGCACAGGAAGACACCAGCGCACTCCGATGAAACCGGCAGCCCAATGTCAGTGCGCGCACTGGCGAAGCGGTTATGCTGCCCAATCCAATTTGGTTGTCTCGCAATGGGATTGGATTCGGTATCGCCGCCGTTATTCCCGCGCGGCCGCGATGGTGTTTAGCTTCACAATGGCCGCCGACGTCGAACCGGCGAGTGCATCGGCTACGTGAAGACGTGTATGACCAATGACACGCAATTCGAATCAGACCTTCTCGGCGTCAGCAGGATTGGCGCACCGACGATCGCGGGAACCGGAGTCGCCTTCGGGCCGTACCGCTACGACCAGGAGGACGTGGCGCGCGAACTCACCAAGGTCAACGGCCCCGAGTTCATGCGGTTCGCGCAGACGAGCGGGGTGAGCCACCGCAACCTGGCAATCCCGCTGTCCCGCTATCCGACGATGAGTGGCTTCACCGAGGCGAACGACGCTTACGTCGAAGTCGCCACGGAGTTGGGCACGCAGGCACTGTTGTCGGCGCTCGAGGCCGCGGACCTCCGGCCCGACGAGGTCGACGCCATCGTGATGGTGTCGAGCACGGGAGTCGCGGTGCCGACGATCGACGCCCGAGTCGCGACGAAGGTCGGTCTGCGACCCGACGTGAAGCGCATCCCGTTGTTCGGCCTCGGCTGCGTTGCGGGGGCAGCGGGAATGGCCCGCGTCCACGACTACCTTCGCGGCTTTCCTGGCCACGTCGCCGCGCTGGTGTCAGTCGAGTTGTGTTCGCTGACACTGCAGCACGACGACACCTCGATACCTGCCCTTATCGGAGTGTGTCTGTTCGGCGACGGCGCCGCGTCGGTGATCGCGACCGGCGCCAACCACGCGCGCCACGTGCCGACCGTCGGATCGGGGCCCGCGGTGCTGGCCACCAGGAGCAGGCTCGTCCCCGACACGGTGGACGTCATGGGCTGGAACGTCAGCTCCAGCGGGTTCGGGCTGGTGTTGTCCAAGGACGTGCCCAAGATGGCCGACCTCTACCTGCGCGACGAGGTCGAACGCTTCCTCGCCGACCACGGGCTTTCGACCGGCGACATCTCCACGTGGATCTGCCACCCCGGTGGTCCACGGGTGATCGACGCGATCGGGAACGCGATCGGCATGCCGTCGGAAGCGCTTGCCCACAGCTGGGATTCCATGCGTGAGCACGGAAACATCTCGTCGGCGTCGGTCTTGGACGTGCTCGGGCGCACCCTCGCCGCACCACCGTCGAGGGGATCACTGGGCGTGATGCTGGCGATGGGGCCGGGGTTCAGCTTCGAACTACTCCTGCTGAGCTGGTAGGCGGCCATGTACTACTACCTCTTCATTCTCGCGATCGCGCTCGAGCGAGTGGTCGAGCTGATCGTCTCCCGCCGCAACGCCGAATGGTCGCTCGCTCAGGGCGGCCGCGAGTTCGGCCGCGGCCACTACCCGGTGATGACGACGATGCACGGGCTGCTCCTGGTCTGTTGCGTGGCGGAGGTGTGGGCACTGCACCGCCCGTTCATCCCGTGGCTCGGCTGGCCGATGCTGCTCGTCGTCGTCGCGAGCACCATCACCCGCTGGTGGTGCGCCACGGTCCTCGGCAAGCACTGGAATCCACGGGTCATCGTGATCCCCGGCGCTCCCCTGGTGCGACGGGGACCGTACAAGTGGCTACACCATCCCAACTACACGGCGGTGGTGGCCGAAGTGGCGGCGCTTCCCCTGATGCACTCGGCCTGGGTCACCGCGATCGTGTTCACCGCGGCGAACGCCTTGGTGCTCAACACGAGGATCCGAATCGAGAACAAGGCACTCGGCTACGCATGAGCGCGGCCGACGGTGTGACGTTCGACAATGGCGGCTAGCCCCCATGACGCGGCTCGTGTGGGCGGGCACGCTGAAGGGCATGGACCCACGACGACTCACCACGGCGATGACAGGCCTACCGGCCGACGAGCGGGAGATCCTGTTCTGCGCGTCGTCGCTGAGGTGGTCGGTCGAGCGGATTGCCGGCGACTTCGGCCTGCCGTCCGACGTGGTGAAGCTTCGCCTGCACGACGCGCTGCGGCGCCTGCTCGGGCAGGCCGCTAGCTGCCCGCCCGGTATGCCGTGACGATCGGCTCCAGCTCGTCGGGAGTGGCGCCATGCATGATCAGCGCGTCGGCACCGTAGTCGAATTCCTTCCGAATCCGGTCGACGCACTGTTGCGCCGTACCGGATGCCGACGGTTCGAGCCACTCCTCGGGCAGGAGCGTGGCGATGTGCTCGATCTGTTCGGCCGTCGCCTTGTGGTCGATCCCACCTGGCACCGACGTCACGACCGGATCTTCTCGAAAACGCTTCAGCACAGCAGGATCCCACCCGTTGGTGGACACCAACAGGTCGCCGTAACCCTGGAGGTAGGTGGCCAGTCGCGCCACGGTCTTCTTCAGCCGCAACTCCTCGGAAAGGTGATCACCGACGGTGGCGAAGCACGACCACACCTTGACCGCGGCCGGGTCGCGGCCGGCCTTCTCGGCGGCGTCCTTGACCGTTCGCACGCTGCGCTGCAGGGTTTCTGGCGTGAAGTAGGTGTGCAGGATGACGTCGTCGAACGCGCGTCCCCCCAGGGCCAGCGTCTGCGGGCCGAAGGCCACCAGCCCCAGCCTGATGTCCTCGTCGAAGTCGGGGTCGAGGAAGAGAACGCGATACTTGCCGATCGGACCGTCGTGGTCGAGCACCACCTCGCCGTGCCACAGCTTGCGCATCACCTGCGCGAAGTCCTCCATCTGGGCCGTCGTCACCGCGGGCACCCCGAAGGCGTCGTACATCGCCGCGATCCCGCGACCGATGCCGAGGGTGAAGCGCCCGCCGGACAATCGGTGCATGGTGGTCGCCCAGGAACCGGTGATCAGCGGGTGGCGGGTGTTGTGATTGGTTGCCGCCGTGGCGATCCGCATGCGGCTTGTCACCGCGCATGCCGCACCAACCAGGGACGAGGCTTCCTTGACGTTCCACCGCTCGGAGATGAACGCCGTTCCGAAGCCCAGTTCCTCGCCGCGGCGGGCCTCGTCCATCAGTGCCGCGGGGCCCACCCCGCCGGCACCGGCCAACAGGTAGTAACCCAGTTCGTCCAGTACCCGATCGGTCACGTCAGGCGCCGGTCCAGTTCGGCGCCCGCTTCTCGGCGAACGCCGTAGCGCCCTCCATCGCGTCCTTGGACGCAAACACCGGCTTGGTCAGCTCCCACTGCTTGGACCACATTTCGTCTTCGGTCCACCCGGCGGACTTGACGATGATCTCCTTGGTCGCCGCCACGGCCAGCGGTCCGTTGGCCGAAATGCGTTCGGCGAGCGCCAGCGCCCCCGCGAGCGCCTCACCGGGTTCGGTGAGCACGTTGACGAAACCCCACTGAGCTGCCTGCTCGGCGGTGAAGCTCTCGCCGGTGAGCGCCAGCTCGAGGGCCTTCTGATACGGGATGCGGTGCGGCAGGCGCAGCAGACCGCCACCCGCGGCCACCAAGCCACGCTTGACTTCTGGGATGCCGAACTTCGCGACCTTCGAGGCGACCACCAGGTCGGTCGCCAACACGATCTCGGTACCACCGGCAAGCGCGTAACCCTCGACGGCCGCGATCACCGGTTTGCGGGGCGGCCGCTCGGTGAAACCGATGCCCCGGCCGGGAATCGACGGCACCTCCCCAGCCATGAAAGCCTTGAGATCCATTCCCGCGCAGAAGTTTCCGCCAGCTCCCGTCACGATGGCGACCGACAGCTCGGCGGTGTCGTCCAGTTCGTCCATCGCGTTCGCGAGGCCTTGGGCGACCGCCAGGTTGAAGGCGTTGCGCGCCTCGGGCCGATTGATCGTTATGACGAGTGTGCGCCCTTGGCGCTCGGTCAGAACTTCGTCGGCCACGTTGCCCCTCATTGCCGTTGGAAAGCGATGGATACGGTCACTATAGGCACGAGCCGTCGACGGTCAGGTGGCGTTCTCCGTGTCGGGCTCGACCGCCACGATCACCCCGCGTTCGACGAGGTGCTCGGTCAGCGGCGTGACCCCGCCGGTGAAGTGTTCGGCCATGGCCGACCGTGCGGCGTCACCGTCGCCCCGTTCCAACGCGGCGATCACGCGACGATGATCCTTCGTGGACTGCTTGGGCCACCCGGACAGGGTCGGGAAGACCGATTCCGGTGCGTACCGCGTGATGCCGGACATGAACTGGGTGAGCTTGGGCGAATCGCCGACCACGTTGACCAACCGGTGGAACTCGTGGTTGAGCCGCACCGTCCGCTCCAAATCACCTCCCAGATATGCCCTTTCGAGTTCGTCCTGGATGGCCCGCAACTCCGCGAGCTGTTCGCCGGTGATGTTCCCTGCGGCCCGGGCCGCGAGCTCACCACCGATGAAGGCCTGCACGTGGGCCACGTCGGCCACGTCGCGAGCAGTCAATTCAAGCACCATGAAGCCCCGCCTCGGCTGCTGCACCAACAGTCCCTCGGAGCAGAGGTTCAGTAGTGCCTCGCGCACCGGCGTCACGCTGATGCCGAGGTCGGCCGCCAACTGGTCGAGCCTCAGGTACTCCCCCGCACGACACGTCCCGTCGAAGATCCGTCGCCGGACGTAACGCGCGACGTCGTCGGACAGTTGCGGACGCGGCGCGAAGTGCGGCTCAGAGTTCGTACTCACGCAACAAGCTCTTGCTGATGATGGTCTTTTGGATTTCGCTGGTGCCCTCGCCGATCAGGAGGAAGGGCGCGTCGCGCATCAACCGCTCGACTTCGTATTCCTTGGAGTAGCCGTAGCCTCCGTGAATCCGGAAGCTCTGCTCGGTCACTTCCGAACAATATTCGCTGGCAAGGTATTTCGCCATTCCTGCCGCGACGTCGTTGCGCTCACCGGAATCCTTGAGGCGGGCGGCGTTGACCATCATCAAATGGGCGGCCTCGACCTTGGTGGCCATCTCGGCCAACTGAAAGGCGATGGCCTGATGCTCGGCGATGGGCTTGCCAAAGGTGCGGCGCTGCTGGGCATACCGGATGGCAAGCTCGAACGCTCGGATGCCCACCCCGCAGGCCCGTGCAGCCACGTTGACGCGGCCCACCTCGACGCCGTCCATCATTTGGAAGAAGCCTTGACCGGGTAGCTCACCCAGCACGTCGGCGTCGTCGGCGTGGTAACCGTCGAAGATCAACTCGGTGGTGTCGATGCCCTTGTAGCCCATCTTGTCGAGCTTGCCGGGGATGACGAGACCGGGCAGCACCTCGCCGAAGCCTGCAGGCTTCTCGATCAGGAATGCCGTGAGATTGCGATGCGGCTTGTCGGCTCCCTCGTCGGTCTTCACAAGCACCGCAACGAGAGTGGAGCTGCCGCCGTTGGTCAGCCACATCTTCTGGCCGGTGACGGTGTAGCCACCGTCGACGTCGCGAACCCCCCTGGTGCGGATCGCCGCGACGTCGGAGCCCAACTCCGGCTCGGACATCGAGAACGCTCCTCGCACCTCGCCCGTCGCCATCCGCGGCAGGAAGTGCCGCTTCTGCTCGTCGGTGCCGTGCTGGCGGATCATGTACGCGACGATGAAGTGCGTGTTGACCACGCCGGACACACTCATCCAGCCGCGGGCCAACTCCTCGACGCACAGGGCGTAGGTGAGCAGTGACTCGCCGAGGCCGCCGTATTCCTCCGGGATCATCAACCCGAACAGGCCCATTTCGGCCATCTCGTCGACGATGGCCTGGGGGTAGGCGTCGGCATGTTCGAGTGCCTGGGCGTTGGGGATGACCGCTCGGTCCACGAATTCGCGCACGGTCGAGACGATTTCAGCCTGGACGTCGGTCAGACCCGCGGTCTGCGCAAGGCGTGTCGTCATGCGCGATCCCGCTTCGCTTCTCGCTGTGTCATGCCGGGACCCTCTCGAAGACGGCCGCGAGGCCCTGTCCCCCTCCGATGCACATGGTCTCCAGCCCGTATCGCCCGTCGCGCCGGTACAGCTCGCGGGCGAGCGTCGCGAGCATGCGGCCGCCGGTCGCCCCCACTGGGTGGCCGAGCGAGATTCCGGAGCCCCTGACATTGGTTCGCTCCAGATCCTTGGCGGTGAAGTTCCATTCGCGCATCACCGCAAGCGCCTGTGCGGCGAACGCCTCGTTCAGTTCGATCAGATCGACGTCGGCAAGGGTGAGGCCGGCCTTGGCCAGCGCCACTGCCGTCGCGGGTACCGGGCCGATCCCCATCAGGTGTGGCGGTACTCCCGCGACGCCCCAGGACACCAGTCTGACCAAGGGCCGCAACCCCAACTCGGCGGCCCTCTCCGCGGTCGCGACGATGCACATCGACGCCGCGTCGTTCTGTCCGCTGGCGTTGCCCGCCGTCACGGTGGCTTCCGGATCATGTTTCGCCAGAATGGGTTTCAGCGTTCCCAACGACTCCACAGTGGTGTCCGCCCGCGGATGCTCGTCGGTGTCGACCACCTGCTCACCCCGCCGGCTTGTCACGGTGACCGCGATGATCTCCTCGGCCAGCAGGCCGGACTGCTGCGCGGCGACGGCCCGCCGATGCGAGGTGACGGCCAACTCGTCTTGCTCCTCGCGACCGATTCCGTATTGCCTGCGCAGATTCTCGGCGGTCTCGATCATGCCGCCGGGTACCGGATGGTCCCGGCCACCGGCGGTGGTCCGGCCCCGAGCCAGGGCGTCGTGCACCGTCACCCCACCGCGCGCTCCGCCCCACCGCATGTCGGTCGAGTGGAACACCGCGTTGCTCATCGATTCCGCGCCGCCGGCGACGACGAGGTCGTTTTGTCCGGTCGCCACCTGCATGCACGCCTGGATGACTGCCTGTAGGCCCGATCCACAACGTCGGTCGAGCTGCATGCCGGGCACCGTCACCGGCAGACCTGCGTCGAGTGCGACGACGCGACCGATCGCCGGTGCTTCCATGCTCGGATAGCAGTGCCCGAGGATGACGTCCTCGACGGCGTTGGGCGCCACACCCGTGCGCTCCAGTAGCCCGCGCAGCGCGGCGACACCGAGGTCGACGGCGGTGAGGGATGCGAACAGTCCGCCGTAGCGTCCGATCGGGGTACGGACGGGTTCGCAGATCACGGCCTGGCCGGCGACGGTGGCCATCAGATGTGCCTGCCTCCGGTCACTTCGAGCACGGTGCCGGTCATGTACGACGACAGATCCGAGGCGAGGAAGAGGGCGACGTTGGCGACCTCCGCTGGCTCACCGGCCCGCGCCATGGGGATCTCGGCGAGCTTGGAATCCCAAATGCGTTGCGGCATGGCCTCCGTCATCGCCGAGCGAATCAGGCCGGGCTGAATGGCGTTGATTCGGACCCCGACATGGGCGACCTCCTTGGCCGCGGCCTTGGTCAGGCCGACGATGCCCGCCTTCGCGGCCGAGTAGTTGGTTTGGCCCACCAGTCCCACCTTGCCGGAGATCGACGAGATGTTGACGATCGCGCCACTCTTGTTCTCCCGCATCACGTCTGCGGCCTTGCGCGTACCATTCCACGTGCCCTTGAGGTGCACGGAGATCACCTGGTCGAACTGCTCCTCGGTCATCTTGCGCATCGTGGCGTCTCGGGTGATGCCCGCGTTGTTCACCATGACGTCCAGACCGCCGAACGCGTCGACTGCGGCGTTGATCAACGCCTCGACCTCTGTGGCGTCGGTGACGTCACACCGGACCGCGACGGCCACGTCGCGACCGCCGAGCCTCTCGACGGCGGCCTCGGTCGCCGCGAGGTCGAGGTCGCCGAGCACCACCCGGGCGCCCTCGGCGACGTAGCGCTCGGCGATGGCGAAGCCGATTCCCTGTGCGCCGCCGGTGACCACCGCGGTTCGTCCGTCGAGCAATGGCATTCGATGCCCCGTCCTGTCGTGAAGCCGGTCCACATTGTCAAACATAAAATATGATATTTGTTGAATCAACGCACCCACCCCCGCCAGGAGACGACGACGTATGGCAGATCCGGCGATCACCCCCGAGGTCGGAGATCGCGACTTCCGGGACATCCTCGACGCCACCCGCGAATTCGTCCGATCCGTCGTGATGCCCCGCGAGCTCGAGATCATGAACGCCAATCGGATACCGGACGACATCCGCGAGCGGACCAAGGCCATGGGGCTCTTCGGCTACGCGATCCCTCAGCAGTGGGGCGGACTCGGACTGAACATCGCCCAGGACGTCGAATTGGCGATGGAGCTCGGTTACACCACGTTGGCGCTGCGGTCGATGTTCGGCACCAACAACGGCATCGCCGGGCAAGTCCTCGTCGGGTTCGGCACCGAGGAACAGAAGGCGCGCTGGCTCGGCGACATCGCCTCCGGTGACGTCGTCGCGTCCTTCGCGCTGACCGAGCCTGGGGCTGGCTCGAATCCGGCGGGGTTGCGCACCAAGGCCATCCGCGACGGCGACGACTGGGTGATCAGCGGAACCAAGCAGTACATCACCAACGCTCCGACGGCCAACCTGTTCATCGTCTTCGCTCGCACTCGCCCCGCCGACGCCGACGGACCGGGTATCGCCGTGTTCCTGGTACCCGCCGACGCGACGGGCGTCGAGGTCGGCGCCAAGGACGCCAAGATGGGCCAAGAGGGAGCCTGGACGGCCGACGTCACCCTCGACGGGGTGCGAGTCGGAGACGACGCGCTCGTCGGCGGAGCAGTCGACGTGGGGTACCGCGCCGCGATGACCTCGCTGGCGCGCGGTCGCATCCACATCGCGGCGCTGTCGGTAGGCGCCGCCCAACGAGCCCTTGACGAGTCGGTTTCCTACGCCGCCACGGCAACTCAGGGCGGTACGCCAATCGGCACGTTCCAACTCGTCCAAGCGATGATCGCGGACATGCAGACCGGGGTCATGGCGGGCCGCGCCCTCGTCCGCGACGCCGCCAGGATGTGGCTGACCGACGAGGACCGCCGGATCGTGCCGTCGGTGGCGAAGCTGTTCTGCACCGAAATGGTGGGCAGAGTGGCCGATCTCGCCGTGCAGGTGCACGGCGGGGCCGGCTACATGCGTGACGTCCCGGTAGAGCGAATCTACCGGGACGTCCGACTGCTGCGCCTCTACGAAGGCACCAGCGAGATTCAGCGCCTGATCATCGGCGGCGGCCTCGTCAAGGCCGCACAGCGAAAGATCTAGGCGCCCAAGTCAAGCTAGGTACCGAACGATCGACTCGGCCACCGCAGCAGGTTTCGCCGAATCCTCGATCTCCACCGTGATCGTGGTGGTGGCCTGGATGGCTCCCTCGAGTCGATCGATCGCCGTGACCTCGCCACGCGCCCGAATATTGGCCCCCACCCTGACCGGAGTGATGAATCTCACTTTGTTGTAGCCGTAGTTCACGGCCAGCTTGGCGTTGTCGACGCGGTAGAGCTGATGTGAGAAGTGCGGCAGCAGCGACAGTGTCAGCAAACCGTGGGCGATCGTCGCCCCGAACGGGCCGTTCTTCGCCCGCTCCGGATCCACGTGAATCCACTGGTGATCGTCTGTGGCGTCAGCGAATAGGTCCACACGGTCTTGGCCGACGCGTAACCACTCCGTGGGTCCGAACTGACTCCCCTGAGCCGCCGCAAACTCATTGAGATCTTGGAAGACTTTCACGTTCTCTCCTCTCGCCGGGGCTCACCCGGCGAAAGCCGGCACCCATTGCCCAATACGTTCTACCCCACCGGCTCACAATGGCAAAGATACGCATTTGGTTGCCTGGAATTGGTCAGCAATTCGCATAAAACCCCGTCGTCCATCAATGGCCAGCGGAGACGTCAATATTCGATTTGGCCGTAATACGCGCGTGGTTAGCCGGTCGTTTTGCCAGCTAAGGGCCGTCCCTGCGGACTTCAGAAAACTTCTGAAACCTAGCTGGGCTCGAGACCTCGTGGGATTGATACTTAATTCGAGTTTCTCGAAACCCCCACTGCAAGTACGGCGGCCAGCAACGATATCCCCCCTCGTAGGCCGCCTAACGAATGAGGCCAAAATGCACCCCCAACCGCTTGAATTAGGTATCACGGCCGACTGCGGAATCACCGACAACATCAGTTGGTGGGACTCCGATGCCGAAGTCACGACCGTGCTGTCGCAACCGGATACCGATCCCGAGCTCTGGGACGAGTACCTTCGCGGCGCCGTCGACAGCTACCGACGCCACGGTGTCGAGCGCGCCGTCGACGTCGACGCCGTGAGGGAGGGTTCCGACACGGCCATGTTCTGGGCGACGCTGGACTCGACGGGACGGGTCATCGGCGGGCTGCGCGCCAAGGGGCCACTCCTGTCGGCTGACGATTCGCACGCCACGGTCGAATGGGCCGGGCAGCCTGGCCTCGCCGCCGTTCGCAAGATGATCGACGACCGTGTTCCGTTCGGCGTCTTGGAGATGAAGACGGCGTGGACCACGGACGACCGCGACAAGGCGCGGCGCATTTCCACGGCGCTGGCGCGCACGCCGTTCCACGCCATGACGTTGTTGGAGGTCCAGTTCTGCATGGCAACGTCCGCCCCGCACATCCTGGAGAGGTGGCGTACGTCGGGAGCCGTGGTGGCCCCCATACCGGCGACACCGTATCCCGACGAAAGGTACCGTACGAAGATGATGTGGTACGACCGGCGAACGTTCGCCAATCATGCTGCCCCCGACCAGATTCCGAAGATCCTCCGGGAGATGAGCATAGTGTCGACACAGGCCGAGGCGCAGCTGGTCGACCGCGCGGCCGCCCTATGACGGACACGACCGAAACCTGAGCACCTTCGACGGGCAAGATCGCCCATGGCGCTCGGCCGTCGGGAGCCAAGATCGAAAAGAAGCCCACCGCAGCGGTTTCCGGGCGGGTTGCGACCTCCTCGGCGGAGCGCAAGGCGGCGCTGCGCTGCGGCTGCCCGTCGCCGGAGCCCCCCGGTCCTCGGCCGATTTCGACGGTGCACCGCTACCCTGACTTGGTGGCCGCCCAAAGTACGCCCTTGAGCCTGGAACGGCTGGTGACGACAGTCGCCGTCCAGCTGATGGCGGCCAGCGCGGCGACCTCAGCTCTCGTGTCTCAGGAGGTTCTCGCCGACCTGGTGGAGCACTTCGGCGTCGACTTCAGCTTCTTGCGGTACAACGACCACTCCATTCGCGCGTCGATTCTGATTGCGGAGTGGCCGCTTCGGCCGGGCGTGCCCGATCCGGACCCGTTGCGGGTCGTCTTCTACGAGAGCGCCGACCCGGTGTTCGCAATGGCAGAGCACGTCACCACACCAATGGTCTTCCGACCCGAGAACGACGCCTATCAGAAGCGGATCGAGGAGGGACGCAACATCCGTCAGACCTCGATGGCGGCCGCCCCCCTCAGGTCAGGCGACGTCACCACCGGAGTGCTCGGGTTCGTCAGGGTCGGCGACAGGGAGTGGGAGCCCGCCGAGCTCAACGCATTGGAGGCGATCGCATCCCTCTTCGCCCAGGTGCAGGCCCGGGTGCATGCCGAGGAGCGCCTTCGGCATCTAGCCGACCACGATGATCTCACTGGCTTGCGCAACCGGCGCGCGCTGATCGACCATCTCGAAGAACGGCTCAAAGCCGGCCAGCCTGGCCCGGTCTCGGCATTGTACCTCGATCTCGATCGGCTCAAGACCCTCAATGACTACCTCGGCCACAACGTCGGCGACTGGTTCATCAGCATCGTCACCGAACGGCTGCGCCGCGGCGTCGACGACGCCGGCGTGATCGCACGACTCGGGGGCGACGAGTTCGTCGTCATACCCTCCTCGCCGATGTCGGCGACAGAAGCCGAACAGCTTGCGAACCGGTTGTTGGCGATCGTCGTCGAACCCGTCCCGGTAAACGGCGAAATGTTGACCAGAACCGCCAGCATCGGCGTCGCGCTCGCCGCACCGGGCCGGGATACCACGTCGGACTTGCTTCGCCGGGCCGATCAAGCGGTGCTCGAGGCCAAGGCGGAAGGCGGCAACCAGGTCGCGGTGTTCTCCGACGACATGTCCCTGCGAAGCGACTATCGCAACGACATCGAACTCCACCTGCAGGAGGTGATCGAGAACGGCGCGCTGTTCCTGCAGTACCTCCCCGAGGTCGACATGCGCACCGGCGAAATCCTTGCCACCGAAGCGTTGGTTCGGTGGAACCACTCCACCCGCGGATTGTTGTCCTCCGCCGTCTTCATCGCGGTCGCCGAGTCGATCAACCTGGCTGGCGATCTAGGGCGTTGGGTGCTCAGGACGGCATGCGAGGAGTTCTCCAGATGGCGCGCACTCGGTGTCGCCGAGGGAATCGTCCTGAGGGTCAACGTCTCACCGGTCCAGCTGGTCACCGACGGGTTCGCGGAGACCGTCGCGGCCGTGATGCGAGAGTTCGGTCTCGATCCCGGCTCGGTGTGTCTCGAGATCACCGAGACCGTGGTGGCCCAGGACTTGGAAGCGACGAGCACCACTCTGGCGGCCCTCAGAGATGTCGGCGTGAAGGTGGCGATCGACGATTTTGGCACCGGTTTCAGCGTGCTGTCCCATCTGAAGTCTCTGCCGGTCGACGTCCTGAAGATCGACGGGAGCTTCGTCGCGGACCTCGGGGAGAATTCGGACGACCTTGCGATCGTCCGCGCAGTGATCGCTCTCGCCGAGGCCTTCGAGCTGGAATTGGTCGCCGAGGGCGTGGAAACGGTGACCGCCGCAGAGACGCTGCTACGCCACGGCTGTCACCGGGCGCAGGGCTTCCTTCTTTCCCGACCGCTCAGCGGCGAGGAGATGGCCTCGCTACTGACCAAGGGGCGGGTAGCCGTGCACTTTTCCGCACCGCCAACCCTCTAGAGCCTGTTGCCTCGCGTCGTGCAAGCCGTCTCGCACCTGACGACGCGAACCGGTACACGTTGGGCGTGACGGCGACGCAGGTTCGGTGTCCAGGAGCTCGACGCGCCCGAACCGACTCGCGGTCCGACCGACGAGGCACACCTGCAGTCGCTCCTCGGGGACTCCTACGTGCTCACCCGGGCCGGTGTCGTGGTCGCTGGGGGCGAAGGTGATACCCGCCCGAGTCCGCACCGCGAGCGGGCCATCCTCTGTCGACAGGACCACCCCGGCGATGACGCCCTCCTCGAACACGATCCTCTCGAACCGGGTCTCGGCCTCGACCTCGATGTCACGTTTCAACGCTTCCGCCGTCAGCCACTGACGAAGCGCGCCGTCGCCGAAACCGTCGGCCCAGTCGATCGTGCCGATCGACAACGCCTCGACGGACTCACCGTTGGCGGACTTCATGGTGGTGGAGCGCCAATCGCGCATGCTCGTGTAGAGCAGCCCGTATGGGGAGGCGACGCACTGCGCGGCCCACCCTGTCAGCCGCGCCCCGACGAACGTCTCGACGGGTCGGCGGAAGGCCTCGTCGGTCGACAGATTACGGGCGTTGCGACGAGGAACCGCTCCGTTGCCAGGATCGATCGCGGAATCGGTGATGTCTTCGCAGACCGCGGCGAGGTAGTCGCTGGTTTCGAGGTCGAGCGTGTCGCGCAGCAGCCAACCGCGAGCGGTGGCGACGCGCTCACGCAGCGCAATGGGTGAGTGACCCGGCAGGGCCTGCGCCAATGGAACAGGTCGCGCCCCTGGAACGGCTGATGCCTCTGGCGCAGCGTTAGCCACGAGCACCTCCCCCCCGGCATCCACTGCTGCAATGGCGTTGGCGAGACCCCCGATGCCCGCCCCGATGACTGCGATGTCGACTTCCAAATCCCACATAGGCGTTATGTACTCCGTGTTGGCTGGTCGGCTGGCTGATGATGTGCCGCGCCTCGCCAGAGACGGTCTGCTTCAGCACACGCGCTTTGGGTTGGCACTCCCCGGCCGAACGGTTGCGCGTGTCCGGCAGGACCGGAAGCGCGAAGCGCATTTTTCGGACCGAAAGTCGCCACGGTCGGTACTTTACATACTTTTGTAATGAATTGCAGCACGACAATGAAGTCGTGCCAAACACTTGCGGGTGACACGACCCGACCGCCCGCGAACCGTGCTAGAACCCACCACGCGGCGCCGAGATGTCCGTCGAACGGCGTCAGACGGGTAATCTCTTATACGCAGAGCAGGTCATCGGAAATCTCCGGCCCTCGCGGGCCTCGCGATCCCGGGCCGATTCGCGCACTCGATTGACTGGCGTTTTCCATACGGCTGGTCGGCACGCCAGAAGGGAATGCCGCCCAGTTGGAGGCGAACGAAACTATGATCCCGTCCAACGCTCACGGCCTGGACGGATCGACGGAGGAGTTCAAGAAACATGGTGCGCCAGGCTCGATCCGAGGCGACACGTAGGAAGATCATCGACTCGGCCGTCGACCTCATCAACGAGATCGGATATCCGGCGGCCGGCTTGGGCGACATCATCGAACGTGCCGAACTGACCAAGGGGGCGCTTTACTACCACTTCGATTCCAAGGAGGCCTTGGCCACCGCGATTATCGAAGAGGGTTCGGAAAGCCTTTTCGGCGCGTTTCGCGAGGCGGGACGTTCGGGGTCGCCCGGCATGGAGAACATCCTCCACGGGTCCTTCGTGATGACCGACGTGTTGAGCAACGACAGAGTTGCCAGGGCGGGGGCGCGTCTCCTGCGGACCTTCGGCAGCTTCAATCCCGCTGCGAAGAGCACCCTGAAGTTATTCGTCGACGAGCTCACCGAACGACTCAGGGCAGCCACGGCGGAGGGCGACCTCCGGGCAGGCCTTGACCCCGAGTCGACCAGCGCCAGCATTGTCGCAGGGATGTTGGGCGGCGAATTGTTGTCGAGCGCCTTGGCCGACGGGACCGATCTGCGGACCCGTTTCGTCCGGAACTGGGAACTGCTGCTGCCCGCCATCATCACCGACGAGTCGCTGGGCTACTACAGGGAGTTCTTGGCCCGCCAAGCGGCGCGGCAGTCCCCGACGACCTGACGCCCACCCGGGCATGGCCGTAGTTGGGTAACTAGGTTTACTGTCTGCTGAACCTCATCCAACGACGGAGGACAGCCGTGGACCTTCTGTGGTCGCCAACCGACATCGCCTTCCGCGACGAGGTGCGCAACTTCCTCGACGAGAAACTCACCGCGGAGCTACGCCAGTCCGGGCGCCTAATGACAAGTGTCTACAGCGACCACGAGGCCAGCCTCACCTGGCAGCGAATCCTGCATGACCGCGGTTGGGCGGCACCGGCGTGGCCCGTCGAATACGGCGGATGCGACTGGAGCCTGACCCAGCACTACGTCTTCAGTCGCGAGTCCACCCTCGCAGGCGCTCCGTCGTTGTCGCCCATGGGAATTCGGATGGTGGCGCATGCGATCGTCAGGTTTGGCACCAAGGCGCAGAAGGACTACTTCCTGCCCCGCATCCTCACCGGCGAGGTGTTCTTTTGCCAGGGCTACTCGGAACCGGAGGCCGGATCCGACCTCGCCGCCCTGTCCATGACGGCGGTCGACGACGGCGATGACCTGGTCTGCACGGGCAGCAAGATCTGGACGACGCATGCCAGGGAGGCGAATTGGATGTTCGCCCTCGTCCGCACCTCGCGTGGCGGCAAGAAGCAGCAGGGCATCACGTTCGTGCTCCTGGAGATGACCTCGCCGGGCGTCGACGTCCGGCCACTGGTGATGACCTCTGGCGAAGAGATTCAGAACCAGGTGTTCTTCGACGAGGTCCGCGTGCCCAAGTCCAATGTCGTCGGGGAGATCGACGACGGCTGGACCGTCGCCAAGTACCTTCTGGAGTTCGAGCGGGGCGGCGGTGCCAGCGCGCCCGCTCTGCAGGTCATGGCCGAGGAGGTGACCGCCGCCGCGACGGCACAACCCGGCCCGGACGGTGACCGACTGGTCGACGATCCCGCGTTTTCGCGGAAACTCGCCGAGGCCCGCATCCGCACCGACGTACTGGAAGTCCTCGAATACCGCGTCCTGGCGACCCTGGCGGACGGCGGACATCCCGGCTCGGCGTCCTCGATGCTCAAGATCCTCTCGACCGAACTCAGTCAGACACTCACCGAGTTGGCGATGGAGGCGGCCGGTCCGCGGGGCCGCGCCTACCAACCTCACGCCACGCGGCCGGGCGGACCGATCGCCCAGTACGAACCACCACCCGACGGCTACGTCGGCGGCGAACCGTGGCAGGCCGTGGCTCCACTGCGCTACCTCAACGACCGAGCCGGCTCGATCTACGCCGGCAGCAACGAAATTCAGCGCAACATCCTCGCCAAGGCAGCGTTGGGGCTGTAATGGACTTCAGACTCTCCGACGAACAAGAGATGCTCCGCAACGGTCTCGACAAGTTCCTGGCAACGCGATACGGACTCGACCGCAGCCGGGCCGCGGCCAAGACCGGCGCCGGCTGGCAGCCCGACATGTGGCGCGCCTTCGCCGACGATCTGGGCATTCTCGGCGCTGCGCTGCCCGAGCGGGTGGGCGGCAGCGGTGGCGGACCCGTCGAGGTCATGGTCATCGCCGAGTCGCTCGGCCACGCACTCGTCGTCGAGCCCTACGTGGACACCGCCGTCGTCGCCGCCGGATTGTTGCTCAGGGCGGGCGGTCAGGCGGCCACCCAGGTGGTCGAACGCATCGTCGACGGCCAGGCGGTCGTCAGCCTCGCCGCAGCCGAGGAGCAGTCGGGTGATCGATGGCTCGACGTCGCGACGACCGCCCGCCGCGACGGAACTGATTGGGTGCTCTCTGGCGCCAAGATGATGGTGCTCGGCGCACCCATCGCGACGCACCTCGTCATCACGGCGCGTACGGATAGCGGCGTGTCACTGTTCCTTGCCGACGTCACAGCAGTCGAGCGTGGCCTCGAGATGCACGCCTTCCGGACCGTTGACGACCGCCGCGCGGCGGACCTCGTCCTCGACGATCTGCGGCTTTCGGACGACGCGCTGCTCGGTCAGGAGGGGCAGGCCTGGCCGTCGCTGGCGCAGGCCCGCGACGAGGGTGCAGCGGCCGTGTGCGCCGAGGCCGTCGGCGCCATGCGACGCGTGGTCGCCGACACCGTCGAGTACGCCAAGCAACGCCACCAATTCGGCCAGCCGATCGGCAGTTTCCAGGCGTTGCAGCACCGCATGGTCGACATGCACATGGAGCTCGAGCAGTCCGCCGCGGCGGTGTTCCTCGCGACGCTCAACCTCGGTGCCGACCCGGCGACGCGCGCGCGAGCCGTGTCGGCGGCCAAGGCCACCATTGGCAGGGCGGCCAGGTTCGTCGGTCAGAACGCCGTACAGCTGCACGGCGGAATGGGCATGACGGAGGAGTTGGCGATCGGGCACTACTTCAAGCGCCTCACCGCCGTGCAGTACGAGTACGGCACCACCGACCACCACGTCACGCGTTACGCGCAGCTCACTCGGCGGTGACTGCGCGAGGGTGGTCGCTCTTCGCGGCCATGAGCGTGATCTGGGGCATTCCGTATCTGTTGATCAAGATCGCGGTCGACGGCGTCTCGGCGCCCGTTCTCGTCTTCGCGCGGACCGCCATTGGTGCCGTCGTACTGATTCCGCTGGCACTGTCTCGCGCTGCGTGGGCACCGGTACTCAGATCCTGGAAGCCGGTGCTGGTCTTCGCCTTCTTCGAAATAGTGGCGGCCTGGCTGATGCTTTCGGACGCCGAACGGCACATCTCCAGCTCGCTCACCGGGCTGCTCATCGCGGCCTCCCCCATCGTCGCCGCGGTGCTCGACAGGCTGACCGGTGGCGAACGACGACTTGGCGGCAAGCGAATTGCCGGGCTCGGCGTCGGATTGGCCGGTGTCGCGGTATTGGCCGGGCCGGAGATCACCGGCGGTAGCGCGTGGCCCGTCGTCGAAGTCCTCTTGGTGGCAACGTGTTACGCGATCGCCCCACTCGTCGCGGCTCGCCACCTCGCCGACGTCCCGGCCTTGCCCATGACCGCGGCCTGCCTCGGCGTCGCGGCCGTCGTGTACGCGGGGCCCGCGGCCGCGACCTGGCCCACGGAGATGCCCTCCACGCGAGTTCTGCTGGCCTTGGCGACCCTGGCCGTCGTCTGCACCGCTCTCGCGTTCATCGTCTTCTTCGCGCTCATCAGGGAGGTCGGGCCCACCCGCGCGCTGGTGTTCACCTACGTCAACCCCGCCGTCGCGTTGGCGGCCGGGGTGATCGTGCTCGACGAGCCGCTCACGCCGTGGAATCTGGCGGGATTGGCCCTGATCCTCGGCGGTTCGGTGTTGGCCACCCGACGGTCGGACCCGTCGGCGGTGCCGCGCTGAGACGTCAGTCGTCGGGGTGCTGAAACAGCCCGTCACGCAACAGTTCGTCCGTGGCCTCTTGCCACCGCCGAAGCTGGTTGGGCGTCGTGAACGGCTCGGGAAGATGGCGGTCCACGTGGGCGCGGAGGCTGATCGCGCCGATCGCGAGGACCAGCGCGTTTATGGTCGCCCAGGTCAGGTCGACGTCTGGACGCACTTCGCCGCGTTCGGCGCGCAGCTCCCACCGGGCCGTGCCGACCTCCATCAGGGCGTCGAAGAGCGTCGCCCCCAACGGACTTCCGTCAACCATCGCCCGGCCCACGTACGCGGCGACCTCAGGATGTTCGGCGATGAGTCCGCTGACCCTCGATCCAATGTCGGTGATCGAGTCAGCAGGTGGCTCAGGGATGGGCTGTGCCATCCCTCCGATCACGAACGACACGACGTAATCGTCTACCGCTTTGATCAGGCCTGACTTCGTTGCGAAGTGGTGCTGCACCATCCCAAGGGAGACCCCTGCCGTGGCGGCAACCGCTCGCAGCGACGTCGATGCGGTGCCGTGCACCGCAAAGTTCGCCAGTGCGGCTTTTCGGATCCGCTCTGCACTTGACGGGCCGACTTCGCCGACCTCCGAGGTCTCCGAGACGGACGTCACTGGGCAACAGTAGCAATACGCCTGTATCGTGAGGTGCAATACATACGTATTGTCACGAACGGGTAATCGCGACTTGATACGAGACGGGAGGGCCACACCATGCAGACATACGGACGACCCATCGCCGCGGCGGGGCTGCGCGAGCAGGGGGCGACCGCTCCGCATTCGGGTTTTCCCTGCGCCGACGACCCCGACCGGTGGACCACATCACCCGACGACGGCGCGAAGGCGCTGTGCCGCGCCTGCCCGCGGCGCTGGCTGTGTGCCCAGGAAGCGTGCCGGACTCCTGGCGCCGAGGGCGTGTGGGCCGGTGTGCTGATCCCCGGTGAGGGGCGCGGCCGCCGATTTGCCCTGAAGCAGCTGGGCTCCCTGGCAACTCGGCACGGTTTCCCGGTCCGCACCGGCTAACGAGCGTCGTCGACGCGGCTATCCTTCGGCGCGATGACTGGCGCGCGGATCGACCTCATTCACGAATTGGTGTCGTCGGCCGCTGCCGACGCACCGGACCGGCGAGCGATCATCACCCCAGACGGCGCCGGCCTCACGTTCGAGGAGTTCGACCGCCAGGTCCGGTCGGTGGCCGCCTGGGTGAGCGCGCGGACCCACCGCGGCGACCGGGTGGCCGTCATCGCGGACAACGGCGCGTCCTATGCCCGGCTGTATTACGGCGTCCCCCGGGCGGGGCGCGTGCTGACGCTGATCAACCAGCGGCTGAGCGCGGGCGAGCAGATCGGTCAACTGGCATCGGCGGAACCAACGGTCCTCGTCGGTGACGCCCGATACCTCGACGCGCTGCCATCACTGATCCGGAAGGCGCCGTCGGTCAGCGAAGTGGTGACGTTCGACGACCCGAGTTGGCAACGTGCCGTTCACGACTCGGCGTCGGCCGAGGAGCGGGTCCACCCCGACGACCCCGCCTGGCTCCTGTTCACCAGCGGGTCGACGGGAACACCGAAGGGCGTGCTCCACACGCACCGATCCGTCACCACCGCGGTGCGCGGCACCGTCGCGGGCCGGTCGGTCCGACCCGGCGGCGTCTACCTGCTGCCGTTTCCGATGTGCCACATCGCGGGTTACAACATGCTGGTCCACCACCATGCGCGTTCCACGGTGCTGCCCGTCGCCGCCTTCCGCGCCGACGAGTTCGTCGCCGCGGTTCTCGCCCACCGCGTGACGTCGTGTTCGTTGGCACCCACGATGCTGCACTCCCTGCTCGCCCATCTCGAGGAGACGGGAACGCAGCTGCCCACGTTGCGTGACGTGTCCTACGGCTCCGCGGCGATCCCCGCCGAGCTCCTGCGACGCGCACTCGCCCGGCTCGACGTCGGCTTCCACCAGGGCTACGGCATGACCGAAACCGCAGGCAACGTAACGTTTCTCGGTCCAGCCGACCACCGCGCCGGCGCCAGCGCGGACGCCACGATCCTCGCGACCGCCGGCCGGCCGCACGACGAGGTCGAGGTTCGCATCGCGGGCGGCGAGGTCGGTGAGATCCTGGTCCGCGGCGGGCAGGTCACCGCCGGTTACTGGCCCGGGCCCATCCCGGCGACCGTCGACGGCTGGCTGCCCACCGGCGACGTGGGCCGCGTCGACGCCGATGGCCGGTTGGTGGTCGTCGACCGCAGCAAGGACGTCGTCATCACCGGCGGCGAGAACGTGTCCTCCCGCGAAGTGGAGGACGTGCTGTCCGGCCACCCGGACGTCGACCAGGTCGCGGTGGTTGGCGTCCCCGACGCGTACTGGGGTGAGGCGGTCTGCGCGGTCGTGGTGGCGCGCCGAGGAAGCGCGCCAACCCCCGACGAACTCGTCGCCCACGTTCGCGCGAATCTGACGGCGTTCAAACGACCACGACACGTTCTGTTCGTAGAGTCACTGCCACTGACGCCCAATGGAAAAGTCGCGAAGGACGTCGTCCGGGCCCGTGCCCGTCGCGAGGTGGCTGGGCACGGCGACTCGAGTCAATCGGCGACGACGACCGGGAACACCTCGTAGGTGCCGCTGAAGCCCTTGAACTCCACCACCTCGGCTGACGTCACGCCGATGCCGTCGGTGTGTGCGACCGCGTCGCGGACGACCTCGCTGATCAGAATTTCGCCGCCGTCCGCGTGCCCCGCGATCCTGGCCGCCATCGCGACGTTGAGACCGAAGAGGTCGTCGCCCCGCCGCACGGACTCCCCCATGTGAATTCCCATGCGCACCTTGATGTTTTGCCAGCGATCGGGATGCCGGGCCAGCTCCCGCTGCACGTCGACGCAACAGCGCAGCGCACCGGTCGGGTCGGCGAAGGCCAGCATGAAGCCGTCGCCCTGATTCTTGACGACGTGACCGCGGTGCTCGTCGACCGACCTGCGCACCAGGCGTTCGTGACGCTGGAGCAGCGCCACCCAGTCGCGGTCCCCCAACGCCTCGTTTCGCTCCGTCGACCCCTCGATGTCGGAGAACACCACGACGACGTTTCCGTCTGCCGTCAGCCGTGCTAGGTCGGGCCGCTCGACGCTGGCCCACCCCGCGAGATCTTCGATGGAGTTGCGCACGACGGCACCAACCCCCTTGGCGCGCAACATCTCCGCGGTCTTCCACGTCGTGCGGATGGCGAATGGGGCCAGACCTCGGCGCCTGCGCCGAACCCTCGGGGTGGTCCGTTGCGCACGCTCGAGCCTCCGTCGAACGTCCGAGAGTCGGCGCGACGTCACGACGAGCAGGATGCCGAGGATGACGACGGCTGTGAGCGCGACTCCAAGCGCGATCGACAAAACGAGTTGCGTCACCGCGCGATGGTAGCCGTCTCGAGGCCTCCCAATCGGCGCGGCGACGGGGCTAGCTGCTGGATACTGCACCGATGACTGCAAACAACGGAGGCGACCGGTGCTGATCGGTCTGGTGGCGGCGTTGGTCGCATGCTTCGGCTACGGCACGGCGTCGGTGCTGCAGGCCTACGGTGCCCGCAGTGCCGCAGCCAAGGACGCCGCTCGCGGAACGGTCGGCTCGACGACGGCCACCGGAGCGCCCTCCCTTGCCGCGACGGTGCGTGCGGCGCTGACGCCCGCATTCCTCGCCGGCATGGCACTCGACGGCCTCGGCTTCGTCGGAAGCGTGGTCTCGGCGAGGTTGATCCCGCTGTTTCTGTCACAGACGATCATGAGCGCCAACCTCGTCGTGACGGCCGTGCTCGGCGTCCTGGTGTTGAAAGTCCGTCTACGGATGCGGGATTGGGTGGCGATCGCCACGGTGGTCCTCTCCCTGTGCGTGCTGGGGTTCACCTCCGGGCACATCGGCGAGGACGTGCCCGGCGCAGCGGTGCACTGGGGTGTGCTGGCATTTTCGGTCGTGATGGTCGCCATCGGCCTCGGTCTGATCCGTGTGCTCGGTGCCCGCGGAGCGGTCGCCGCCGGCCTCGTCGCAGGCGTTCTGTTCGGGGCGATGGCCGTCGCGGTGCGCGTCGTGGGCGGGGTCGACCCGTTCCAACCCACCGTCGTCCTGGCCGACCCCGCCGCCTGGGCAGCGGCGATCGCCGGAGTCGGCGGGTTCTACCTGTTCACCGTCGCGTTGCAGATCGGTTCGGTCACCGGCGCGTCCGCCGCACTGGTCGCGGGTGAGACGGTGGTGCCCGGCATCGTCGGCGTGCTGCTGCTGGGTGACAGCTCGGCGCCAGGATTGGGCTGGCTGGTGGTCATCGCGTTCGTCGGCGCAGTCGGCGGCGCGATTGCGGTGGCATTGTTCGGTGCGGCCGAGAGCGGCCAGGCAGCCCCAGTTCTAGAGCAGCGCTGACGGTCAGCCGCGCGCGGTCGCGAGCTCTCGCCGCGCCCTTCGCTCGACGAACAGGGGGATGAAGTCGCGAACTCGGCTGCCGTCGAACTCCGCGTGCTGGTGCTCGACGACCATCGTCACCGTCTCGGGTGACACGTCCGGGTAACTGTCCCTTAGACGGTCGACCAGCTGCGAAATGACGGCCCGTTCATTCGACTCCACGCCCGCAATGTTGGCACTGCGTTCACCCGCCGGTCAACAATTTTGAAACGTTTCACATCACATTGACAGCTGACGCTTCAGCCGGCTGATGAGGGCCGTGGCGCGTGCGCGCCTAGGCTGGTCGGATGTCACTGCTGCTGGGCCCGGTCCTCCGCCACGTCGGCGAGACGACTGCGACCGTGTGGGTTCAAACACACTCGTCGGGCGTGGTGGAAGTGCTCGGGTGTACGGCTGCGACGTTCGAGGTGCAGGGCTGTCACTACGCGATGGTCATGGTCGACGGTCTCGAGTCGGGTTCGGTCACCGAGTACCAGGTCCGCGTCGACGGCGAACAGGTCTGGCCGGAGCCGGACGCCACCTTCCCGCCGAGTGTCATCAGGACGCGGGCGCACACCGCGAACGATGGTCTGCGAATCATCTTCGGGTCGTGCCGCTATCCGAAGACCGGCGACGCCAAGCTCGACGACAAACTGGGCCTCGACGCCCTGGACTGCTACGCCTCGAGGTTGCCGTCCATACCGACCGACGAGTGGCCCGATGCGCTGGTGCTGTTGGGTGACCAGGTCTACGCCGACGAGCTCACCCCCGAAGCTCGCCGTCACCTGGCCGGGCGCCGGTCCGGCGGTCACCGCCCCCCGGACGAAGTGGTGACCTTCAACGAATACGAAGGCCTCTATCGGCATACATGGGGCGACCCGGAGATCCGGTGGATCCTGTCGACGATCCCGACCGCGATGATCTTCGACGACCACGACATCAGGGACGACTGGAACACCTCCGGCGCCTGGCGCAAGGAGGTCAACGCGAAGCCGTGGTGGCGGGATCGGATCCGGTCGGGGCTGGCGTCGTACTGGGTGTACCAACACCTCGGCAACCTCAGCCCGAGCGAGCTGGCGGACGACGAGGACTTTCAGAAGGTGCTCGCCGCCGAGGGCGACGTCTGGCCGCTCCTGGTCGACCTCGCCGACCGAGCCGACGCCGAGGTCGACGACGACAAGGGTCTGCGCTTCAGCTACCGGTGGGACCTGGGCCGCAGCCGCTTAATCATGGTCGACTCCCGCAACGCCAGGATCCTGGATTCCGGCGACCGAAAGATGTTGGGCAACAGGGAGTTCGCCTGGTTGAGGGAGCACGTGAACGACGGGCTCGACGAGGTGGACCACCTGATCATCGGGTCGTCGCTGCCGTGGCTGCTGCCGCCGGCGATCGGTGACATGCAGATGGTCAACGAGCGCGCGGCCAACCGGCCGGGTTGGCGCGGCAAGCTGGGCGAAACCGTGCGTCAGACGGCGGACTTCGAACACTGGGCGGCGTTCGCTCAGTCCTTTCTGGACCTCAGCCACCTCATCGTCGACGTGGCCACCCGCGACTCGGGTGCCCCGGCGACGGTGTCGGTGCTCTCCGGCGACGTCCACCACAGTTACGTGGCACGTGCCGACATTCCGGCCGCACATGCGCGCGTCCATCAGCTGGTGTGTTCACCGGTGCACAACTACGTGCCGTGGTTCGTCAAGCCCGTCTTCAAACTTGGTTGGTCACAACGACTTGCCCGCCTCACCAGACGCTGGGCGCAGCACAACGGTTGTCCCCCATTGCCGTTCGCGTGGCGTGACGTCAACGGGCCCCTGTTCGGCAACACCCTCGCCACCCTGCAGACGTCGGGCCGCGACGCGGAGGCGGTCTTCGAACAACCCCGCGGTTCGGATTCACTCGACGAGGTCGCGCGGGTCTCTCTCACCGGCTGAGGTGCCGGCCGACCTCAGCTCGACCAGTCGGCCGCGCCTTCGTGGGCGATGCTCCAGCGCACCGACGTGACTCCCGACTGCCCGCTCAGTGCGCGAACGGCGGCGACGGCACTGTCGTCGTCACGGACCGCGGTCGCGAACTCGGCCTGCAGTTGCACCGTGTCCGGGCCCTGCGCCCGGTTCACCTGAATCCCGCGCAGTTGAAACTCGTTCGGCGGCAGCGCCTCGGAGATGAGGACTCTGAGCTCCTCCTCGACGGCCCGTTGACACACGACCTCGAGGACGTAGTCGGCGGGAGTCGCGTCTCGCCGCTTCGAGTGGGCGCGGTCCATCCTGGCGCCCAGTGGTTGCAGGAACCAGTTTCCGGCCACCACGATGGCGGTGCCCGCGAGGGCCTCTCGCCACATCCAGGCTCCTGCCAACGCCCCGACCGCAGCGGTCGCCCACAGGGTCGCGGCCGTGTTGAGTCCCGTCACCGACAGCCCCTGCTTCATGATGACGCCTGCGCCGAGAAACCCCACCCCCGAGACGATCTGCGCAGCCACCCGAAGTCGATCACCGCTCTGGTCGAAGCTGTAGGCGCTGAGGATCAAGAACAGCGCCGACCCCATGCTGACCAACGCCATCGTCTGCAGACCGGCCATCCGTGAGCGCCACTGCCGTTCGAAACCGATCGCGACACCGAGCACCGTCGCCAATCCCACCCTGGTCAACAAGTCGACGGCCAACATGCGTCGAATTCTTCACCCCCCACGGCCGTTCAACGGTCGGACACGCACGGCGACGGGCAACGGCTCAGGCGAGCGCACCGAGGAGCTGGTTGAACGCCTCCGTCATCGACGGGTGGGTGTAGATCTCGTCGCGCAGCTGCGTGGCGGTGATGCCGTGGCGCATCGCCAGAGACACCACGTTGATCACCTCGTGGGAGTCGTAGCTCAGCAGAGCCGCGCCCAGGATCGCGTCGTCGTCGGCGTCCACGACGACCTTCATCATTCCGCGGGCCTCGCCGACGATGCGCGCCCGCGGCACCGTCGCCATCGACGCGACGGGCAACGCCGCGACGCGTACCCGCCGCCCGGCCGCGCGGGCGTCGCGTTCGGTCAGACCCACCCGCGCCAGCGGGGGCGTCATGAAGAGCGTGTAGGGCAATGCCTTTCGATCGGTCGTGCTGCGGGTGCCGGATCCGGCGAGTTGGTCGAGCACGATGCGGTAGTCGTCGAGGGAGACGTAGGTGAACTGCGGTCCCCCGTTGACGTCGCCCATCGCGAAGACGTGGGGCTGGCTGGTGCGCAGGTGGTCGTCGACGGCCACTGCCCCGGCGTCGGTCAGGCGGATGCCCGCCTCGTCCAACCGCAGGCCCTCCGTCACGGGTCGCCGGCCCGCGGCGGCCAGGATGACGTCGGCGTCGACCGTTTCGAGCGCACCGTGGCGGTGGTAGGTCACCGTGGCCGGCGCGTCCGCGCCGACCCGCACCTCGCGAACCTCGGCGTCGGTGACGATGGTGACACCGTTCTCGCGCAGCAGATCTCGCGCACACGCCGCGACGTCGTCGTCTTCCCGACCAAGGATTTCGGAGTGGCGTTCGAGCACCGTGACCGCGGAGCCGTAGGCGGCGTACATGGCCGCGAACTCCAGGCCGACGTACCCGCCACCGAGGACCACGAGGCGTCGCGGCAGTTCCGGCGTCGCGAGCAGGTCGGTGCTGGTGACCATCACGCCACTGTCGGCCAGGCCGGAGACGTCCGGGATGCGGGGCTCGGATCCCGTGCTGACGACGAGGTGCTCGGCGGACACGACCACCGTGCCACCGCCGTCGACGAGAGTGACCTTGACGGTGTGCGGGTCGACGAATTCGGCCCGGCCGGTGAGCACCGAGACCGACTCGATGCCGTCGAGCATGGCGAAGTTGTCCGCCCGGAGCTTGGCGGTCAGGGCGAGTTCGTTCTCCACCGCCCGGCGGTAGGCCGCAGGACTGCGTTCAGTGAGTTGTTCGGCCTGGTAGACAAGGGACTTCGTCGGGACGCAGCCGATGTTGATGCACGTACCGCCGTACATCTGCGCGGACTGCTCGATCATCACGACCCGCCTGCCCTGCCGCCCGAGGGTGGCGGCCAGGGTCTTGGCGCCCTTGCCGAACCCGATCACGACAAGGTCGGCCGTGACGGACGTGTCTTCGTCTTCGCTCATGCTGCTCTCCTGGTCATGACGGAAACTGTGTCATCGCTGCCGCGTACAGCGTGTAGGGATTGCCGAGATCGGCGTACGTCGCCAGCATGGCGTCGACGACGCCGGCAGGCGTGCCCGCCTCGATGACGGCGCGGTCGAAGTCGTGGAGGTACTGGCGAGATTGGTCGAGGATGCGGTGGGCGTCGTCGTCGGGTGCGCCGGGATCGCGGTGTCCGGCGATGATCGTCCGTGGTCTCAGCGCCTCCAGTGCGTCCAGTGACGCCAGCCATTGCGCACGGCTCTCGGGCGTCGACCCCCACAGCCACATGTGGATTCCGTTGTAGGCGATGTCCCCGCTGACGACGACGTCGAGGTCCGGGACGTGGACAACGGTTCCGGTGACGCCGTCGGCACCGCCGACGGCGATCAGCCGCACCGGGTGACCGTCGAGGTCGACGGAATCGTCGGGGTATGCCTCGGGAACGGTTGCCGTCGTGTCGAATTGGCCGTCGAACCACGAATTCCAGGTCGCGATGGACGCGTCGGTCGTCTGTAGTCGAGCCTCGTCGACGACCTCGGGCCGGGACACCAGGCGGGCCGCCGGGAACCGGGCGAGAAGCGGCCCGGCGCCGAAGAAGTGATCGGCGTGGCCGTGCGTGACGTAGATCAGGTCGAGGTCCGCCGCTGTCGCCTCCGGTACCCACCGGGCCAAGCGCTCGCCTTCGGAGGTGGTCAGCAGGGCGTCGACGAGCACCGCGTGACTCGGTCCGCTGATCAGCGTGGCGGTGGTCGCCGGCCAGGTGGCCTGCCGGCTCTGGTCCCAGCCGGTGACCCCGCCGTGCGGGATTGGCTTGTAGTCCGACGTGAAGACGTCGAGGGTCAGCGCTTCGGAGGTGCTCATCGCAGGAAGCGGTCGACTTCGTGGGCGAAGTCCTCGACGTGCTGGAAGAGGAACCCGTGGCCGGCGTCGCTGTAGAGCACGACCTTGGCGTCGGGCAGTTTCTGCGACATGGCGTACGTGGCATAGGAGTTGATCATCACGTCGTGGGCGCCGTTGGCGACCAGGACCGGCAGCGTCAGCTCGCCGAGTCGGTCGTAGTATCCGGCGAAGGTGGCAACGGCGGTGAGCTGGCCACGGTAGGTCTCGTCCTGGACCGCGGCACCCGAGGTGGCGAGCCGAACGTCCAGGCGCCGCAACGATGCCAAGCCCGCCGCCCTGGCACGCTCGGTCTCAGGGAAGAACAGGTGTAGGTAGTCTTCGTCGTCGTTGACGGCGTGGGTGAGGATCTCGCCGACCTTCGCCGAGGGCTTCGGCTGGTCGGGCACGCCCGCAGGTGTGCTGCCGGCGACGATCAAGCGGCGCACCAAATCTGGTGCTCCGAGGGTGATGCCCTGGGCGACGATGCCGCCGAGCGACCAGCCCATGACGTCGACCCGGTCGAGACCGAGCGCCCGGATGAAGGCGATACCGCCCTCGGCGAGCCCGTCGACGGTGGTCGGCGCGGTGCCGGTGGAGGCGTTGGTCCCCCGGTTGTCGAAGACGACGACCTCTCGCGTGGCCGCGAGGGCGTCGAGAAGCTCTGGGTCCCAATGGTCGACGGTTCCGCGCAGTCGCATGCAGAGCACCAGCGGGACGTCACCGCCCGTGCCGAAGCGGCGGTAGTGGAAACGCTCGCCGAGGGGTCCGTCGACGTAACGGTCCTCGGCCTGGTCGGAGAGATGGTCGGACACGGTGAATTCCCTTGGTTAGTCGACCACGAGGTCGGTGAGTTCGATGGATACGACGAGTTGTTCGGGGATCGGGTGGTTGTCCTGGTCGCGGACGTAGATCATCCGCGTGCGCGGTATCACGACGCCGTCGACCTCGTCGAAGTCCGAGACGTAGTGCGCCGCTGGTGAACCGCCTGCGATGTCGACCTGGTAGTCGCGGCGCTGGATCAAGCCGTCGTCGTCGACGTAGAGCACCTGGTGCGGGCTGTGGGTGGCGACGGTGTCTGGATAGCTCACGTGCAACCGTCGCCACCGCTTGCCGTCCCCGGTCCACGGCTCGCCCTCTTCGGTGTGCACACCAGGCAACAGCAGGTTGAACGGCTCAGCAGTGTAGGTCCACATGGCGTACCCGGTGAAGTAGGCCAGTTGCAATGTGGTCCAGGGTGTTTCGAGGGCGTGGCCGGCGAACGACGCGCGCGGGTCCTCGAGCGCCTCGACCACGTCGCCGTCCAGCGTCTCGATGCCCACCCGGTCCGGGGTGTAGGCGGTCTTCAGGTCGGGTGCGGTGAACGGTCGCAGCGAGGTGCGCTGGTCCTTCACCCACACCGTGACCTCACCGTCGTCGACGATTCCCGGGACCTGTTTGATGTCCCAGATCGCGCCGCCGAAGCGCTTGTGCGCACTGATCGAGGTCAGCTGGTTCCAGCGGTCGCGGCCACCGTAGGCCTGCAATGTCTTGGTGAGTAGGTCTGTCACGATGGGCCTTTCAGCGTCCGAGGAACTGGCGGATGTGATGGCCGAAGTCGGCCGGGTATTGGTCGAGGAAGCCGTGGCCGGAGTCGGGATAGATGCGCAGTTGCGCGCCGCGGATCCGCTCGGCGAGCAGGAGGCTGTTCTTCGTCGACATCATGGTGTCGTTGTCGCCGTTGGCGACCAGCGTCGGCTGCGTGATGGCCGAAAGCCTTTCGAGCTTGGAACTTTCCGGAATTCCCCAGGTCATCAGCGCCTGATACTGGGCGTCGCGGCACGCCAGCGTGGTCTCGGGGTCGCGGTCGTCGGTGCGGGCATGGGTGCGGGCCAGGTACTCCCAGCCCCGCTGGACGCTGGTTTCGGAGCCGGAGAAGAACAGCGCCAGGAAGTTCTCCGGGGTGATCCCGTCGCCGCAGGCGTATTCGTAGACGTCGTCGGACCAGCGGTGCAGATCCGGGGCGCCCTGCGGGGCGGTGCCTGCGAGTACGAGGCGGCGGGGTAGCCGTGGCCGCACCAGGGCGATCTCCTGGGCGATGTGCCCGCCAAGGGAAAAGCCAAGCAGATCAAGGGTCTTCAGACCGAGGGCGTCGACGAATCGCAGTGCGTCGCGGGCCATGTCACCGACGTCGACCGGCGTGGTGCCCGTGGACCCTCCGACGCCGGGCAGGTCGACGGTGATCACTTCCCGGTCCGCGGCGAGCACGTCGAGCAGCGCGGGGTCCCAGTAGTCGAGGTTGCCTCGGAAGTGTTGCAGCAGCACCAAGGGGGGAAGTGACGTCGACGGTGTGCCGAAGCGTCGGTACGCCAAGGTGTCACCGGCGACGTCGACGCGCAGGTTTGGCGCGTCAGCCGTGGCGGTGCGTTCAGTGGTAATCGTCATACGACGACGATGGCGGGTTGCGCCCGCCGCGGGTATCCGTCAGATGACTGCCGTCGGAGACGCTAGGTGGTGGTGCGGTCCACCAGGGTGACGTCGGAGGATCGCACGCGTTGACCGTCTCGGCGGCGGAATACGACACCGACGGGCTCGCCGGTGTCGGCCTCGAGGAAGCGGTAGTCGCTGCTGTCTGCCCTGGGGCGGTGCACGTGTCCCCACTGGCCGATCGCGGCGACGACGGAGATCAGGTCCTGCCCTGCGGTAGTCAGCACGTACCGGCTGCGCCTGCGGTCACCGGCCACCTGGTAGTCGACCACCTCGAGGACGCCCTCGGCCACCAGTTCGCCCAGTCGGGCACTCAAGACGTCGGACGCGACGCCGAGCTCGTCGCGGAACTCCGAGAAGCGGGATCGCCCCAGGAACACCTCGCGCAGGATCAGCATGGTCCACGGTTGCCCCAAGAACGACATCGTGCGCGCGATCGGGCACACATCGTCGGACCAGGTGTCACGTCGCATCTCCGCATCCTAACTGGGTTGGCACGCCAAACTCAGCTCTGGTACCTTCGGCCAGGTGATAGTGGGCCGGGCGTCCGAACTCGCCGAGGTCACCGACTCGCTCGCGGCGGTCTCCACCCGAGGAGCGGCACTTGTCGTGGACGGCGACGCCGGGATCGGCAAGTCAACGCTGCTCGACGCGGCCACCCGCTGGGCCAGCGCCAACGGGTACGGCCGACTCGGCTGCTCAGGGGTGCAGAGTCACACCGAGATCGGGTTCGCCGGGCTGCACGAACTCGTCCATCCGTTGCTCGCCGACGCCTCCGCCCTGCCACCGCGCCAGAAGTCGGCGCTGCTGACCGCCTTCGGGCTCGCGGACGGTCCAGCGCCGGACCGGCTCCTGGTCAGCCTCGCCGTCCTCGGACTGCTCGAGGAAGCGGCCAGTCGGCGACGCCTCCTCCTGATCGTCGACGACGCCCAGTGGCTGGACCAGTCGACCCTCGACGTGCTGACCTTCGTCGCCCGCCGGCTGACCAACGCCCCGCTGATGATGCTGTGCGCCGTCCGAACACCGCTGGACGGTTCGACACCGCCGCTGGACGGGTTGCCCCGCCTGTCGTTGGGCCCACTCCCCTGCGACCAAGCCGCCGAGTTGCTAGCCGAGACGCTGAAGACGGCGCCCCGGGTCGTCGACGCCTACGCCCGACGGCGCGTCCTCGAACAGGCCGACGGCAATCCCCTTGCGGTCATCGAACTGGCCGCGACGCTCGGCGAGCACGGCGCCGACGCCGCGCTCTTCGCCGGCGAGCCGCTGCCAACCAGCCGTCGCGTGGAGCGCGCCTTCCTGACCCAGCTTCAGGCCCTGTCCGACCAAAGTCGGCTGCTTCTGCTACTGATCTCGGCAAGCGACGGCGTCGTCACCGAAATCGACGGCGCAGCAACATCTCTCGGAATGGACTTCGCCGAGAACCTCGGCCCGTTGGAGGCGTCCGGCTTGATCGAACTGCGCGGGGGCGTCATTCGCGTCCGGCATCCGCTGATCAGGTCCGCCGCCTACGGCGCCGCAACGCTGTCGTCGCGGTCGCTGGTGCACCGGGCGTTGGCCGACGCGGTGACGAATCCGACCAGCGCGGCCTGGCACCGGGCCGAGGCGGCGTTCGGTCCGGACGAGCACGTGGCCGCAGACCTCGAGCGGGCTGCGGATCGCGCCCGATCCCGCGGTGCCGGCGCGGAGGCCGCCGCGGCGTTGCGGCGCGCGGCGGTCCTGACCCCCGACCTGGACCGTCGCGTCGAACGCTTGGCCACCGCCGCCGACGTTGCGCGCAGCGCGGGTCTCATCGAGGAGGCCATCAGGATCCTGCAGGAGGCCGAACCGCTCACCGCGTCGGGCGCCGTCGACGCCCAGCTGGCGATCACGCGGTTCGTCCTCAACGCGACCGCCGCGATCCCCGGCCCGGCGGCGAGCGAACTGGTCTCGCTGGCGGGCAAACAGGTCGACGGTGATTCGCGGCAGCGGGAACTGTTGTGGGCGGCGGCAATCGAATGTCGTATGCACGGCCTGCCGGAGGAATCGCGCCTTGACGTCATGGCAGCCATCCGACGCGTCGACGATTCGTCGGACCCATTGCTCACCATCGGCCTGGCGTTGGTCGACGACGTCAGCCATGGCGCGCGGATTCGAGCGGGACTGCCGCAGCTGATCACCGCGGTCGAGGACCAGCCCCTGCTCTTGCTGTCGCTGGGGATGGCCGCCGAAGCGGTCACCGATCGCGACAGCGCAGTGCGCTGCTATGGCCACGTGCAACGGCTGGCTCGCGCGAGTGGCTCACCGGCCAACGAATGCGAAGGGTTGCGCGGCGAAGCGAACATTCTGTTGACACAGGGCAGGATTCGGGCCGCCGCGACGAGCGCGGAGAACAGTCTGCACATGGCCGAGGCGATGAATCTTCCGATGACGTCCGGGTCGGCAGCGGCGATTCTCGCTCGGGCCCAGGCGTGGCAGGGGCACCCGGACCAGGCGCGGCACACGCTCGACCGCGCCCGCCGCTGGTTGGCCGGGGACCCCTCGATGCTGTGGCACGACGACGTGCACTGGGCAGCCGGCTTTGCGGCGCTGTGCGAGGCGAACCACGCCGAAGCCCTCGACCATCTGTCGAAGATGTCGCTACACCGCACCAGCAAGCGCTGGGCGATCGCCGACATCGCCGAGGCCGCAGCCGGGTGCGGCCGTCCGGAGACGGTCCGAGCACTCGTCGCCGACATCGATGAGCAAGCCAAAGCGCTTGGTGTGCAAAGCTTCCTGGTTCACCGAGCTCATGCGCTGGTCGCTAATGACGACTCCGAGGCCGACGACCACTTCACCGCGTCGCTGGCAGCGGCCCACGGGCCCGCAGCCGACTTGGAGGTGGCCCGCACACATCTGCTTTACGGGGAGTGGCTGCGGCGCCGCCGTCGGATCGTGGATGCCCGCGCACACCTCTCGGCCGCCTTCACCGCCTTCGACACCGCAGGGACGACGCCCTTCGCCAACCGTGCCGCCAGTGAGCTGCGCGCGGCCGGCGTCGCCGCGTCGCCGGCTCGGGCCGGCAGCGGAGCGTCGGGCATCCTGACCTCCCAGGAACTGCAGATCGCCCATCTGGCCGCCTCTGGCATGACCAACCGGGAGATCGCCGACCGCATCTACCTCTCGCACCGCACCGTGGCGGCCCACCTGTACAAGGTGTTTCCAAAACTGGGGATCACGCGCCGCAATCAGTTGCACGCCGCTCTCGGCGACCGCGCCGACGGGATCTGATCACGTACCCGTCGGCTCCCCGGTTCCCATGGGCACTGGCGGGTTGACGAACCAGACGTTCTCTTCGACGAGCGCGCGACTGCGCCAACCGTCTCCTAGGCGGATTAGGTCATGGTGGTAGTAGCCCCCGCAGTGGCTCAGCTCGTCGGAGCCCGGGAACTGCATGGGGTTGTAGAACTGCGCTCGCACCGTGGCGGTGTCACCGTCTACGTGCGCTTCGACGTTCGTGACGTAGTGCATCGTCATGGGGAGGAAGGCCAGATTCTGGCTGAGCCAGTCGGTGATCTCATCCCGAGATCCCGACCGGCCCAACGGTGCCGACGAGTAGTCCAGGTGCGCGTCGGCGGTGAACAAGGACCGGTAGAGATCCCAGTCCTTGGTGTCGACCGCGCGGGCGTAGCGCGCGAGCAGGCGCTCTATTTCCAACTGGTCGGCGACCTCTGCCTCAGTCATGGTGAAGCCCAATCTCTGGTGACGTGGTGGATCAGGGGGTCGCGTCGGCGGGTCGCGCCGTGAGGACCGCAGCCAGTATCGGCACTAATTCGCGACATGCCCGCTTGCGCCCGCGCACCGACTCCAGCTCGCCCCGCCGCTCGTAGTCGGCCATCAAGGAGAACATGGTCGTGGCCAATAGCCCGATGCGTCGGGTCAGATCGCGACGCGGATGGTCCGGTAGGCACGAGCTCAAGCGTCGGGTCAGGGCCATCGTCGCTCCCCAGTTGTCGGTCCGCGGCGCGGTGGAGGCGATGACCGGGTGAGTGCGAATCTGCTCCACGAAGCGTGCGTAATGAGTTGCGCCGCTGCGATAGGGCAGATCCAAGGCCGGCGCGATGATGGCGGTCAACACGTCCTCGACCGTGAAATTGGCCCGTGCGTCGAGTTCGACCAGCAGCAGGCGCCGCTGCTCGTCCAGCACCGACATGCGGCGGTCGAGGGTGGCCGCGATCAGACCGTCGTGGTTGCCGAAGTGGTAGATGACCGCCGAGTTGTTGCGTTGACCGGCCCGCGCGGCAATCTCGCGCAGACTGACACCCATTCCCCGCTCGGCGATCAGCGTCTCCGCGGTGTCCATCAACAGCTCCCGAGCATTCGAATCGGTGTCCGATGCTGGGCCGCTCACCGATGAAGTAAAGCACACGCTTCAGGGAAAGTGTAAAGCACGTGCTTCATTGACGACATTGAAGCAGATGCTTTAACGTGGCGGCACCATCCGCTGAATGCAAGGATCTGATGACACCGCGCGCAATCCCGTTGGAACCGGAAGGCTTCGACACCAACGTCGTTCAGGAATTGATTCGAACCAAGCATCCCGACGTGACCGTCGAATCAGTGAGCGTGTTCGATTCGGCGTTGTCCACCGACGGCGACCAGAGAGTCTCCACGGCGCGGCGCATCACGGTCGACGTCGACTATGGAGGTGAGACGTCCCACGACCTGCCGCGGCGGCTGACCATCAAGGTGGCCCGACCCGGGCTGGGTGATATTCCGTTGTACGACAACGAGGTCAGCGTCTACGAGCACCTCGCCGATGAACTACCGGTGATGGTGCCGCGGTGCGTAGGTGCGGTGCGCGACAAAACGACCAGCTCGTTCGGTTTGGCGCTGGAGGATCTCCGCGTTCGCGACGCCGAATTTCCCAACGTGCTCACACCGGTCGACGCCGATGGCGTCAAGTACATCCTGGATCAGCTGGCCATACTGCATGCCCGCTACTGGCAGACGCCGCGCTTCGACGGCGATCTTTCCTGGGTGCAGCCGCATACCAGCGGACCCATTCACGACCTCTTCACCCATGAAGGCGGCGTTCCGATGCTGGTGAACTGGGAGGTGCAAACCCAGCAGTTCAAACGCGAGTTGGTCGAATCGGTGAGCGAGACCGCGAGCACCATCTTGCAGAAGGTCAACGCGGCTCAACGGCACCAGGCAGCGTTGCCGACGACGCTGCTGCATGGCGATTGCCACATCGGGAACACCTACGTGCTTCCCGACGGCCGGCGAGGTCTGCTGGATTGGCAGCTCAGCGCGCGCGGATTCTGCATGCACGACGTCAGTTACATCATCATCACCGCACTGTCGGTGAAGGACCGACGCGCACATGAAGACGAATTGATCGAGTACTACCGACAGCAGCTGACGCACGCTGGCGTCACCGACGCTCCCTCCGTCGAGCAGCTTCGGTACGAGCACCGGCTCGCCGCAGCCTGGTGCTTCTACATCGGCTGGCTGACCACGCCGGTGGAGAACTACGGCTGGGAGATCAACGTCGCCAACCAGATCAGACTTGCCACGGCCTACCGGGATCTGGACAGCAAGACGGCGTTGGACGACCTGCTGGCAAAGGGCTCCCGCTGATCCACGCCTATCCTGGGTAGCCGGACTAACCAAAGTGCCGTCATCCAGGGAGTGTGCAGTGAGTACCCGAGAACGATCCGTGGTTGGACCGAAGGCGCTGCCCAGTGCGGGTGTCGTCATCGCGCTGCTGGTGTTCTCCGCTTTCGTCATGATCCTCAACGAGACGATCATGAGCGTCGCGCTGCCGGTGTTGATCGTCGACCTGGACATCGCCGCCCGCACGGCGCAATGGCTGACCAGTGGTTTCCTGCTGACCATGGCCGTGGTGATCCCGATGTCGGGATCGCTGCTGCAGCGCTTTCCGGTTCGGGCCATCTTCATGGGGGCGATGTCGCTGTTCTGCGTGGGCACCCTGGTCGCGGCGCTGGCACCTGGTTTCACCGTTCTGCTGGGTGGCCGCATCGTCCAGGCATGTGGCACCGCCGTGATGGTGCCGCTGCTGATGACGACCGTCATGAAGCTGATCCCGGCCGACCGCCGCGGGCAGACCATGGGCACCATCTCCATCGTCATCGCCGTCGCACCCGCCGTGGGGCCCACCCTGTCCGGTTTCATCCTCGGATCGCTGGACTGGCGGTGGATGTTCTGGATCGTGCTGCCCATCGCGTTGCTCGGGCTACTCGCGGGGTGGATGTGGCTGCGCGTCGCCGACGACAGGGAGCATCCCACCCCGATCGATCCCGTCTCGGTGCCGCTGTCGGCGATCGCGTTCGCCGGCTTGGTTTTCGGGCTGTCCGAACTGGGGGCCTCCGGTGCCGACGGTTCGGCAGTGCCGGCGTGGGTGCCGTTGTGCGCCGGTGCAGTCGCGATGGCGTTGTTTGGTGCGCGGCAGCTGCGATTGCAGCGCGTCGACCGCGCGTTCCTCGATCTGCGGCCGTTCACCTACCGCCGGTTCTCGGTGTCGGTGGCTCTGGTGGTCATCGGGTTCACCGGGCTGTTCGGCGCGATCATCATGGTGCCGCTCTACGTGCAGGACGTGCTTGGCAAGAGCGCGTTGATCGCCGGCCTGACGAGCCTGCCCGGCGGACTGCTGATGGGCCTGGCCGGGCCGTTGGTCGGGCGGGTGTACGACCGGCACGGCGCCCGACGACTCGTCGTCCCCGGTTCGATCATGCTGTTTCTGTCGCTGTGCGGATTCACGACGATGTCCGCGGCCACGCCGGTCTGGGAGCTCGTGGTGCTGCAGACCATCATGATGGTGGGGCTGTCGACGATGTTCACCCCGCTGATGACCGATGCGCTCAGCGCACTGCCCGACCGCCTCTACTCGCACGGCAGCGCCATCATGACGACCCTGCAACAGGTCGCGGGCGCGGCGGGCACCGCGTTGTTCGTGACGGTGATGTCCAAGGCATCGGCCTCGGATGGTGCCCCGGACATGCCCGGCGTGCACGCCGCCTTCATCGCCGCGGCCCTGATCGGCGCCGTCGCCGTGGTGCTGTCGTTCTTCACCGCGACGCGCCCGCTGCCCGCCACCGGTACGCCGACGCACTAGCGGCTGCCTCAGGTGGCTTCCAGCCGCGACTCCTCCAGGTCGAGATCCCGAAGGATGAGGTTGAACGTCTCGTTGGACAGCCGTCCCTCCCGGCGCATCGTGAGGAGCGCGTCCCGTTGCGCCTGCAAGACCACGCGCACCATTTCTTGGTAGGCCTGCGACCGATCCTCGTAGCCGTCGTCTTCGATCTTGCCTAGTCGGGCCGCGAAGCGGCGGGCCCGGTAGTCGTAGACACCCCGCATGCGTTGAGTGGTGTCGTCCCTGGTCCACTCCTCGGCGCCGAGTGCGTCGATCTGGGCGAGTGCCGCCTTGGCGGCGACCAACCGGGCCGTGATCTCTTCCTCGGTGTCCGGTTCGTCGTCGTCGGAGTCGAGGCGCCGAACCAGCGCGGGCAGCGTGAGTCCCTGCACGACGAGGGTGAAGAAGATGACCGCAAAGGTGAGGAACAGAATCAGATCGCGTTGGGGAAAGTCCGATCCGTCGCCGACGGTGAGCGGGATGGCCAGCGCGACGGCCAGCGACACCGCTCCTCGCATGCCGCTCCACGCCATGACCATTCGCCACGATGCGCTGAGACGGCGCTGCGGAGACCGCGACCCTCGGTCGACGATGGCGGTGATCGAAGGAACGGCGAAGAACCAGGCCAGCCGAATGACCACCACCGCGGCCGTCACGACCAAGGCGTACCCGGCGAGCGCGCCAAGTGGATAGTCGTCGAGGCCCGCGACGATCGCCCGAAGTTGAAGTCCCGTCATGACGAATAGCGTTGCGTTGATCAGGAAGTCGACGATGTCCCACACGAAGTAGCCCTGCAGTCGCGGTCGGGCGTCGAGCACCTCCGGGCTGCGAATCGCCATGACGATGCCGGCGGCGACCGCCGCGAGCACGCCCGACGCGTCGATGGCCTGAGCCGGGAGGAACGCCGCATAGCCGGTGAGCAACGAGATGGTGACGCTGATCTGTGGGTCGCTGATGTGCCGACGAACCCAAGCCGACACCAATCCAACCGCCACGCCGATGGCCACGCCCGCAACCACCCCGAAGACGAATCGCAGACCGGCCTCGGCGAGCGAGAACGCCCCCGCGACCGTCGCGGCGACCGCAACGCGGTAGGCGACCAGTGCGGTCGCGTCGTTGAACAAGCCCTCCCCCTCGATGCTGCTGACGAGCCGTCGGGGGGCGTTCAGTCGGTGCATGATCGTCGCGGCCGCCACCGGATCCGTTGGAGAAAGGATGGCGCCCAACACGAACGCGGCTTGCCACGACATCCCGGGGATCATCGTGTGCGCGGCTGCCGCGACGCCTGCCATCGTGACGAGCACCAGAACCACGGTGCTCAGGGTCAACCCGCGAAGGTTGGTCCGGAAGTCGTCGAAGTTGGCGTAGACCGCCGACTTGTACAGCAGTGGCGGCAGGAACAACGCGAGGACGAGTTCGGGATCGAGCGTGATCTCGGGCAGTCCGGGGATGAACCCGATCGCAGCGCCTCCGATCACCAGCATGATGGGGTACGGCACCGAGAGCCTGCACGCCAGCGCCCCCAATGCCGCGACGGCCAGGAGCAATCCGGTGACGAACACCTCGACGTGGTTCACGGCATGCCCTCTTCCCGACGGTCCGGCAAGGTCTTCCTTGGCATCATCGTGCACGCTGCACCGAAGTGCACCCCGCGAGCCAGGCAGGGCAGCGGGGTGCACCTCAGGTCATTTGGCTGGCGCCGTCCCCTTCCAGGAGATCGGCACCGCTGCCTAGTAGATGTTCGACGGGCGGACCATGCCCTCCGCGAGGTCCCCGAACCCGGGGGCCATGATCGAGCCGGGTTGGCCGACGATCTCTTCCACGATCGCGGTCTCCGTCGTGATCAACAACGCCGCAATGGATGCAGCACTCTCCAGCGCCGCGCGGGTGACCTTGAACGGGTCGATGATGCCCTCGTCGAACATGTCGCCGTATTCGCCTGACATCGCGTTGAAGCCGTGTCCCAGCGGGAGATCCACGACCACGTCCACGACGTCGTCACCTTCGAATCCCGCGTTGATGGCGATCCACCGCAGCGGCTCGGCCAAGGCGCGGCGCACCACGTCGCGTCCAACGGCTTCGTCCCCGACGAGTTCCGTCATGCTCAACGCGCGGTGCGCCTGAGCCAGTGCGGTGCCGCCGCCGGCGACGATGCCTGCCTCAAGGGCGGCCCGCGTGGCCGCCAACGCATCTTCGACGCGAAGCATGCGCTCCTTGAGCTCCACGCTGGTCGCACCGCCGACGCGGATGACCGCGACCCGGCCGGTGAGCCGGGCGATGCGGACGTCGAGCATGTCCTGGTCGGCGTCCAGCTTGGCGCGTTCACGCTGCATTTCGAGTTGGGCGACTCGCGCGTCGACCATGTGCTGCTCGCCATGCGCTCCGATGAGGGTGGTGTCGTCCTCGGTGGCGGTGACCCGGTCACACGACCCGAGGTGTTCGCGGGTGATCTCACTGAGTTCGATGCCGGTGTCCTTGGCGATGACGTGCCCGCCCAGCGCCACCGCGAGGTCCTCGAGCTCGGCAACGCGACGATGTCCGAAGCCGGGTGCGCGCACGACGACCGACTGCATCGTCTTGTGCATGTTCCCGCCGACGAGGAGTTGAAGCGCGGGACCGTCGACGTCCTCGGCGACGACCAGGAGTGGACGATCGGCGCGCTTGGCCACTTCGATGGTCGGCATGATTTCTTGAACCTGGCTGATCTTCTTGTTGGTCAACAGAATCAACGGATTGTCGAGCACCGCCTCCATGCGCTCTTGATCCGTGATCATGTAGCCGGAGATGTAGCCGTGGTCGAATCCGATGCCGTCGACGACGCTGACGTCCATGCCCGGGACGTCGCTCTCGTCGGTGGTGACCACACCGGTCAGTCCGACGTGCTCGATGGCGCGGGAGATGACGTCGCCGATGGCCTCGTCGTCGCTGGCGGCCAGGGAGGCGATGCGATGCAGATCGCCGGCCTGAACCTGAACGGTGTTCTCGCGCAACGCCTCGACGACGACCGGGACGGCACGTTCGATGCCGCGGCGCACTCGCATCGGGTTGGCCCCGGCCTCCACCGCGCGCAGCCCCTCCCTCACCATCGCCTGCGCAAGAACCGTTGCGGTGGTGGTGCCGTCGCCGACCCGTCCGTTGGTCTTCATCGCCACCTCCTTCACCAACTGGGCGCCCATGTTGGCGAACGGATCACGCAGCTGGATCTCCCTGGCGATCGTGACACCGTCGTTGGTGATGGTGGGCGGGCCGGTCAGCTTCTCCAGGATGGCGTTGCGACCCTTGGGTCCGATGGTGACCTTGACTGCGTCGGCAAGGGCGTTGACGCCCTGCTCGAGCCGGGCACGGGCGTCTGAGTTGAAGCGAAGTTCCTTGGCCATGGCGATGAATTCCTTTTCAGTTGGGCTGTTTCGATGATGAAGGTCAGGGGTTGAAGACGGCTCGGCCGCTGCCACTCCCGTGGGTTCTGAGGTCGGTCACGACCGGCAGCGTTTCCGCGGGCTCGTCGTCGCCGTAGCGGGTGGCGAGCAGACCGCGACAAAAGTGCGCGTTGCCCTCCATCGAGATTCGGACCGACTTGGCGAACCGCAGCCGCATCGGAACATTCTCTCGGGCAACGGGTTTGCCATCGTCACCGACCAGTACCCTGCTGTTGGGACAATTGCTCAACCCGATGGCGAACCGCCGACGCAGCAGCGCCACCTTCGCCTTCCCATCGGGCAGGTCACGCAGCAGCAGCTGCCCGATCCGGTCGACGTCCGTCGGTGCCTGCCTCAGCAGCGCGGTGATGGCCCGCTCCATCGCCGCGGTGTGCGCCTTGCGCCAGAACACGTCCCGCAGCTCGGCCAAACTCTCCTCGGCTTCGGCTCCGAACGTGCCAAGGTAGCCGGCGTCGGCAGCGAGACCGGCGTTGATCTTGTCGCTGTCGTGGTGGTCGTCGAGCAGAACCCGGACTTCGCCGACCTCGTCGATGTTTCGCAGCGCGTCCAACGCGTCCGATGCCATCAGATAGGCGAAGTTGGGTGAGCAGAACGCCGTCGGCAGCCGCAGGTGCACGGTGATGCCGTCGTCGTCGATGAGCACGGAGCGGACGAACCCGAGATCGGTGATGGGCTCGTCGAGTTCGGGATCGGTGACAGTGGAAAGGGCGTCGAGAATCCCCGACTCGGCGCACACAACGGCGGCGGTCATAGCGGCGCGCTCTCGTTCGCGCCGGCTACGACCTCGACGTCTCGATCTGTTTCGTTCATTGTGGGCTGTTCCTTCGTGGCGAGAGTGTGACGGGCTACCGGGAGATGACGACCTTCAGGGCGTCGTGGGTGTCGGCATTGGCGAACACTTCGTACGCGTCGACCATCTGGTCGAGTTGGAAGGAATGGGTGCCGAAGGCTCCCGCGTCGATCTTCCCGTGCGCCAACAGTTCCAACAGGGTGCTTACCGTGGTTCCGTTGACCAGACCCGTCGTCAACGTGATGTTCTTGATCCACAGGTCTTCGAGGTGGAACGTCACCGGCTTGCCGTGTACACCCACGTTGGCGATGCGACCACCGGGACGCACCAACTCGGTGCACACGTCGAACGTCTCGGGTATGCCGACGGCTTCGATGGCGACGTTCGCGCCGAGGCCGTTGGTCATCTCCAGGACACGCGCCCGAACGTCTTCACGCTCGCTGTTGATCGTCATGTCCGCACCGAACGAGATCGACCGCTTGAGCCGGGACTCGGAGATGTCGACGGCGATGACCGTTGCGGCACCGTACAACCCGGCCGTCTTGATCGCGGCCAACCCAATGGGCCCCGCGCCGACCACCACGACGGAGTCCCCCGGCTGGACGGCCGCATTCTGCACGCCCATTTCGAAGCCGGTGGGAAGGACGTCGGCCAGGAAGATCGCCTCTTCGTTGGTCACCGTCTCGGGCAGTACGTGCACGCTGGTCTCGGCGTACGGCACCCGGACCAACTCGGCCTGCGTGCCGTCGATCAGGTGGCCGAAGATCCACCCGATCCCACCGACCGTCGCGCAGTGCGACGGCATCGCGGACCGGCACGGTCCGCACTTGCCACAGGTGGTGATCGCGGGCACCAGAACACGGTCGCCCACCTTCAAATCGGTGACAGCCGAGCCGATTTCGGTGATGGTGCCCACGGCCTCGTGTCCGAGGACGCGCCCGGCGGTGACCGCCGGGACGTCGCCCTTGAGAATGTGGAGGTCGGTCCCACAAATCGTCGTCGTGTCGACGCGCACCACGACGTCGGTCGGGTCGACCAACTGCGCGTCTGGAACGTCAGTCCACGACTTCGAACCCGGGCCGTGGAACACCAGCGCCTTCACAAAGACTCGCCCGACGTCGCCGTGAGGTCGAAGCCGATGTACTCGGCGGCGTCCTCGGGGCTGGCGAACAGGATGGTCTTGTCGTCGAGATGCACCATCCGCCCGTAGTGCGTGGAGCTGATCTCCTCGAAGATCGAGCCGTCGAACTCTTCGCCGAGGGCTTCGGTGAGTTCGTCGTAGTCGAAGTTCAGCAGCTTCACACCGTCGACGCGGATCATCGACGGGTATTCGGTGAGTTCGACGCCTTCCTTGGCGCCCATCACCTCGGCGACGACACGGCCGATCGGCGTGTTCATCAGGGTGACGCCGCACATGTTGGAAAACTCCGTGGCTGAGCCGAATTGCATGGTCACTTGGACAACTCCTCGGGGATGTCGAGCTCGATTTCTTTCAGCAGGGCGGTGAACTTGGCGGTCGCGGCGTCGAAGCTGGAGGCGAAGGTCACCGCCTTGTCGGCCGGGGTCGACCAGATTGGTTGCAGGGCGCGGGCGGCCTCCAGGCAGCGCGGCACCCAGATGTCCATCCACTCGGCGAACAGGGCCTTGTTCGCCGCACCGTACTCTTCGTCGCGGGTCAGCAGCCGGAACAGGTTGCGGGTGTAGTTGAGGTCGCGGTCGTAGTCGTGCTCGCCGGTGCCCACGATGGTGGGGGTGATGTAGTCGCCGTTGCGGGCCGCGATCTGCATGACCAGCTCGCTGCGGAACAACGACCCGACCAGCTGCTCGAAGACGATGTTGGTGGCGAACAGCAGTTGGCACCAATCCCCCACTGCGGTCAGCTCTTCGACGACCTTGCGGATCGGCTGCCACTCGGGCGCCTCCTGCCACACCGCCTTGTGGGCGCTGCCGTCGAACGCGTCGGTGGCCTCGGAGAGGTCCAGGTTGAACAACGCGAGGTCTTGGGCGAAGCGCATCTTGTGTGCGGCGTTGACGGCCACCGCGGTGTTGATCATGTTCGTCGGCCCGGAGCGCTGGATCGAGGTGAAGACGTGCAGCGCCAGCCCGTTCTCGGCATGCATCCACGCTCCGACGTTGCGTTCGATGAAGGTCAGCCAGGCCGAATTCCAGCTGTCGTACACCCGCGCCCGCTTGGCGTTCTTGAGGCACAGCTCGACCTGACGCACGACCGCGGCGTTGTTGCGGAAGATCGTCTGGTTCCATTCCTCGTTCGGGTCGAGGAAGGCGTGCCAGTTGGATGACTTGGCGGTGGTCCAGTCCTTGGGGTAACCGCCGGGGCCGTCGCCGAAGCCGTAGATCCAGCCCTGGGTGAGATGACGGTCGGGGTCGGGTTGCACGTCGACGGTGACGTCTTCGTACATGGTGGCGCGCAGCTTGGCCGGCTTGAAGTAGGAGTAGTTGCGGCTCTTGGAGCTTGGGAACACCTTGGCTCCGGCTTCGGAGTCGGTGAACTCGATCTTGGGGAAGCTGCGTTCCTTGGGCTTTTCGGGGGCTGACATCAGAATTCCTTTCGGGTGGGCTGTCTACTGATCGAAGAGCGGGCTGGTGAAGCTGTCGTAGAAGACTTGGTCCTTGGGTACGGAGTTGGCCTCGAGGAAGACCAGCGCCGCGTCGACCATCGGCGGCGGGCCACAGAGGTACACCTCGGTCTTGGCGATCGCCTCTTCGTGGCGCGCGACGACGTCGGTGACCATGCCCTCCTCCACCGTGACACCGTCGTGCACGGTTCCCTCGGCGGATTCCGACAGGCAGGCGACGAACCGGAAGTCGTTGAGCCCCTTGCCCAATTCCAAGATCTCGTCGAGGTAGAACAGATCGGTGGCGGTGCGTGCCCCATAGTAGAACCGCACCGGCCGAGTGTTCTCGGTTTCGTGCATGTGGCGCAACAACGACAGGATGGGCGCCATGCCGGCGCCGCCGCCGATGCAGACCACCGGAAGCACGTGGCCGTCCTTGAGCGTGAACGAACCGTAGGGGCCGGTGATGGCGATCTCGTCGCCAGCCTTGACGTCGCCGTCCAGCAGCGCAGAGAACTTGCCGCCGGGGTACTTCTTGATCAGGAACTCGACCTGATCGGTCGAGGCCTGCGTGGTGGCCATCGAAAACGAGCGGTGCTCGTCGGTGCCAGGGATGTGCACGTCGGCATACTGGCCGGGCTTGAAGTCGAACTTGCCGGGTTCGACCGGCTTGACCCGTAGCGAGACGATGTCGCGCGTCATGGGTTCCACGGCCAGCACCTGGGTGCGGACCTCCTGGATCGGGATCCCGCCGAGAAGTTCGTCCTCGTCGAAGTTGAGCAGCTCAATGGTGCAGTCGCTGAACGCATGTGAGCGGCACAGCAGCACGAAGCCGTCGTCGACCTCGGAATCGTTGCAGGCGAAGGTGGAGTAGTTCTCCATCTGAATCTCGCCGTCGAGAACGTAGGACTTGCAGGCCGAGCAGCGGCCTTCGCGGCACCCGTGCATGAGGTGGATGCCCTGGCGGAAGGCCGCGTCGAGAATGTTCTCGTCCTCGTTGACTTCCATCTCGAGGTTGACGGGCTCGAAGGTGATCTTGTGTGAATCCGCCACGGCGGTGCCTCCTGGGCTGCGAACTGAGTGAGGTGGAAAACGGTGGGCGGCACCCCGGTTCGTGCGGTGCCGCCCACCGTTGGTAATCAGACCGGAACGCCACCGGCGCGGTAAGCCGCGACGTGGGCTTCGCGTTCGGCGTCCGACATTTGGTTCAGCAGCACGTTGGGGCTGTTGAACGTGTTGCCGCGCACGTCGTCCAGGGTCCACATCTTCGACGGATCCAGGTTGAGGTGCGGCTGACCGACGAGTGTCTTGCCGTCGTCACGGACGTAGCCGAGATCGGAGACGATGTCGGCGAGGTCCTTGCCGTGGTGCAGCGTCTCCCACTCACGGAAGCCGGTGAGACGCCCCATGTTCGGGGTGTCGCGGCCTTCGTACTCGCTACGGAAGGCGACGGCGTCGGTCCAATAGCAGGTCTCCGAGCAGTACGTCTTCCACTGCCCGTCGACCTTCTCGACGATCATGTCCTCACGGATCAGTGCGGGCACCATGCACGTCCAACAGCGGTGCGGGTACTGGTAGCCGACCTCTTCGAAGGCGATGGGCTTGTTGCGACCGGGGTACGCGAGACGGTTGTACTCCTCCCACCACTTGCCGTACTTCGAGTACCAACCCGGGTACTTGTGCTCGAACCACTCGAAGTCGGTGTCGGTCATCGTGTCGATGCGCCAGTAGTTGACCGGCCAACCGGTCGCGAAGAACCGGGCGACCTCGTGCACGTAGCCCTTCTCGGTGATGCGCTTCCACGCCTCCTCGACCAGGTCGTGCGGGATCGTCAGGCCGTACTTCTCCAGCGGCAGAAGGTAACTGCGGTAGTAGTCGTCGTAGATCCAGCGGCGCCACATCTCGGCGTAGCTCTCACGGTCCTTGCGACGGTCCTTGGTGCCGTACTCGATGAACGTGCCGATGGCGGCGTCAACCACGCAGTGGTTGTTCCACCAGGCGTAGCGCAGATCGCGCTCCAGCAGCGGACGGTTGCGTTCGTCGGCCAACGCCATCAACAGGATCGAGTAGCCGTTGGAGATGTGCCGTGACTCGTCGGATTGCACAGAGTGGAACACCGTCGGCAGCAGGTAGTCGCCGTTGGCCGCCGCCTCGTCGGGCATGGCCACGAACAGGGTGTTGGTGAAGGCGGTTTCGGCGACGACGGTGAGGTAGATGTTCGCCGCGGTGATCGCGTCACCGGTGATGAACCCTTCGCCGAACTGCCTGCCGATCGTGCCCGCGTAGTTGTTCGCGAAAGCCTTCTCGGTCATGTCGAACCCGGCCGGGTCGATGTAGTTGTTCATGTACAGCTTCTTGAGATTCATCTGAATCGTCGAGTGCCGTACTTCGTCGATCATCTGCACGGCCAGCCCGTTGTGGATCTCGGGGTTGGGTACCGCGTCGATGGCCATTGGCATCGCCCGCGCCGCCGAGATCTCGGGGAACGGGATGATCGACAGGAACAGCTTCTGCCATTCCAGCCAGCGCTGCTGCACCTGCCGGAACATGTTTCCGCGGATCGCGCCGTCCATCGCGCCGTAGACGCGGTTGTCCTTCTCCTCCTCCATCGAGAAGTAGGACCGCATGATCTGCTTGAGCGGATCCTTCTTGGGAGCCTTCTCGAAGGTGTAGTCGGTGCCGAAACGGGTGGCCGGCGTGGCGAACGTCGGCTCCCAGGTCAGTTCACTGATTTTCGCGTGTGCCTTGGTCAGGCTTTGTCTACTCAACGTGAGTCTCCTGATAGATGGGCCAGTCATCCGCCGGGCTGGGGACGACGCGTCACCGATGGAACCCTGTGATGAGCCCCATATGGGTCTCACTTTGAGACTCAGATCACACTGGGGTGGATAACGCCCGACGACGACCCGCGCCACGGCTGAGAAATCTCAAAATGAGACGCCATGACCTGCGATCGTCCCTAGACTTCGATGCAGCCCAAAAGCAGGACCGAGGTACAGCCACCGTGGTCAAAGATGACGACATCGTGCTAGACGCCAGCCGCGCCCGAGAACAGTTCCTTACTGCCGGACCGTTGAACGAAGACGCCGTAAGGCCGAACGTGCTCAGTTCGTGGCGCCGATCGCGCGAGCTCCACGTCCACCCCGACCGTGTCGAGTTGCCCTACCTGCGCGACCCCGACACCGACACCCCGCTGGCACACGCGGCGGCACCGATTCTGCGGCGCATCGCCGACGATCTGTCCGAGCAGGCCGTGAGCGTCGTCCTGACCTCGGCCGACGGCCTCATCCTGGACCGGATCGCGCCGAATTCCACCATCGAGCGAATGCTCGACGACGTGCGCCTGGCACGGGGATACAGCTACGCCGAAGAGTTCGCAGGCACCAACGGCATCGGAACCGCACTGGAGACCGGGCGGCCGGCGTTCATCCAAGGCAGCGAGCACTACGTCGGAACCCTGGGTCGCCTCGCATGTGCAGGCTCGCCCATCCGCGAACCCATCACCCGGCGCATCGTCGGCGTCATCGACCTGACCTGCTGGGCGGACAAGGCCGATCCGCTGCTCTTCGTCCTCGCCAAGAGCGCAGGCAGCCAGATCGAGGACCGCATGAACGCGGCGAAGAACGAAACCGAGACGGCGTTGCTCGACGCCTACCTCAAGCAGAGTCGCCGCTACCCCGCCGGAGTCCTGGCGATCGGTGGCGACGTCGTGCTGATGAATCCCTACCTCCGTCAAACGCTCGACGCGGCCGACCAAACAGTGCTTCTCGACCATGCGGCGGACATGACCCGCGCCTCGTTGACGTCGACCACCGTCGCCTCCCTACCCAGCGGTGTGTCGGTGAAGATTTCGGTGGCCGACCGCATCGCCGTCGGGGTCCGCAACGACAGCGTGGTGTTCCACGTCTCGGTGCACGTCACCGCGAGCACCCCGGTCCGAGGAGGAGGCCAGTCGGTGCCAGGCCTGGCTGGGCGTAGCAGCTCGTTCCGCCGTAGCTGTCAGCAGGTCGAACGGTGCTACCGGGACCGGGAATGGGTGGTGCTCGAAGGCGAACGGGGCTCGGGGAGAACACAACTCGGCCAGTCGGTCGCACAGTTCGTCTCTCCCGAGCGCAGTGTCACCATCCTGCGCGAGGACGACTTCGGCAGCGCCGACGACTTCGTCGCCGCGTTCGAATCGGAGACGGACTCCGCCGACTTCGCGGTCATCGTCGCCAACGTCGACGAACTCGCCGACGAGGTGCTCGAGCCGCTGGCCGCAGTGATGCAGGCGCGCGCGGGCCGGGGCTGGATTGCCGCCACGACGAGCTCCGAGAGGAACTCACCACTGGTGGACGCGCTAGTCCTGCCGTTCTTCACCCACACCGTGACGATCCCTGCCCTGCGCCACAGGATCGAAGACCTTGAACAGCTCGTCCCCATGCTTCTTGCGGACCTGACGCCCGGGCAGGCCCGCCTGGACTCCGCGGCGATGCGGCAGCTGAGCCGGCTGCCGTGGCCGGGCAACATCGCACAGTTGCGCAATGTCCTGGCGCAGACGGTAACCCGTCAACGCTCCGGCGTCATCGGCATAGACCAGCTCCCCAACGAGTGCCGTTCGGTGAGCAGGCGCAAGCTCACCCGCCTTGAGGCAATCGAACGCGACGCGATCGTACGAAGCCTCTCGGAGAACGACCGCAACAAGGCCGAAGCCGCGAAGTCCCTCGGCATGTCCCGGGCGACGATCTACCGCAAGATCAAGGATTTCGGCATCGACGTGTGAGTTAGTACAGACCCTTCGCCCGGAGGTCGGCGAGCATGGCCGTCACGCCCTCGATGATCTCCGCATCTGGACTGCGGAAGCGCGTTCCCAGCCGGCGGACGGCGGCGTCGACGCGCTGAAGAAGCGCACGAAAGGCGTCCCCGGCGGCCACGGCGTAGCCGGCGGCCGCCGCCACCTGAGCTTCATCGGAGTACCGCGTGGTCAAGGCAGCCAATTCGCGCGGGACCTCCTCGGCCTGCTCCTGCACCTTCAAGATGAGGTTCAGCGTGAAGTCGCGGTCGGGCACGAACGACGACTTGCCGCCGTTCAGCGCGACCTCCAGCACGTGATCGATCTGGTAGAGCGTGTCGATGGTGCTCTCGACGGATCCGGCGCGTGACCGCACCTCGAACGGCGGGATGGGAATCGTCAGCTGCTGAGTCGCCACTTCGGCTCGCGCCCACCGCTCCATGTCGCGGGCGTGCTCCTCCCAGCGAGCGACCTCGGCGGCCGCAGCCTTCCGCGCCGCGTCGGTCTCGGCCTCGGCGACTTCGCGCGCGGCGGCCACGTCGGCGGTCGCCTTCCCTCGTGCCGCCGCCACCTCGGCGGCCGCCTCCGCGCGCACCTTCTCCAACTCGTGGCGCACCCGCTGCACGGCTTCCTCCGCCGTCGCCCGCTCGGCAGCCCGCTCGGCGCTCCGCTCGGCGGCACGCGCCTCCGCCGCCCGAGCCTTCTCCTCGGCGGCCGCCACCTCGGCCGCGGCGTCGGCGCGCGCCCGATCGATTTCGGCATGCAGTTGCTGCTCGGTCTTCTCCCCGGCCGCCCGCTCGATCGTCCGCTCGGCAGTTCGCTCGGCGGCACGCGCCTCCGCCGCGCGAACCTTCTCATCCGCCGCGGCAGCCTCCGCTGCCGCCGCTGCGCTGACCCGCTCGACTTCTGCCTGCGCCTGCAGCATCGCCTTCTGATCGGCCGCCCGCTCCGCCCTGCGTTCGGCGTCCTTGCGCGCGGACTCCGCCTCCACCGTGCGGACCCGCTCGCTTGCAGCCGCGGCAGCACGGGCCGATTCCTCGGCTTCGGCGCGCGCGAGCGAGGCCGCCGCCTCGGCGTCCAGCCGGCCCTGATGCGCCACGCGCGCCCGCTCCTCGGCCACGCTGTGCAGATGGTCGGCCTCGACGACCTGCATCGCAAGCGACCTGCGAGCGACGGGTGGCCCGTTGCGTTCGCGGTGCCGGACCAGGTCATGCTCACTCATCGCGGCCAAGGCGACCGTTTCGGCCCGCGGCTGCATCCCCAACCGCTCGGCGGTTTCGACGGCGTCCGCCGCCGCGCGTCGCGTCAACGTCGCCCATCGGTCGACGTCGAGGTCCTCGATGTGTTGACGAGTCGTCGTCATCGGCGTCGACGCCCTCCACTGCTCTCCCGGACCATGCCGGAATGTGCTGGGAACGAAGCTGTTTCAGGTTCCGGCGTCGGTTCCGTAGCCCGCGTGACGTCGGACACCGGACCGGCCTGCTGTGCCAGCACCAGCACCAGCTGCTCCTGGTAGACCGCCACCGCCCTGGCCAGGGTCTCGTCGCCGAGCCGTTCGGCGTCGCGGAGCAGCCCACCCAGCAGCTCCAGGGTCACCGCGGGTCCGAGCCCGAGGGTGGCGCCCTCGCTCACGGCGGGCTCGATCCCGGCGTTCTCGACCACCCACTGCCACCGCTCCCATGCCAGAGCCTTGTCCGAGTCGTCGCGAGCGCGATCGTGACGGCGGTCCTGCTCGTCCCGCCGCTGCTCGAACCGCTGACGGGCTCGTCGCGACGAATAGAGGACGGCACCGCCCGCGACGATCGCGGCCAACACTGCCATCAGACCGGCAAAGCCAGGCGAGACGACGAAGTCGCGCACCGGAAGATCTCCCAAAACGCCGATAGGCGGCACGTACTGCACCGTGTAAGTCTCGCACTGCTTCGCCGGTGCGGTGACGGCAATACCGGTGGCAACCGCCTGTGGACCGAGGCGGCACGCCACCATCCGACGTGCGATGCTGGCGACCGTGATCCCGCCGAAAGCCCCATGGATTGGGCTCGCCGTACCGTCGATTGCGGCGGCCGCACTCCTCACCGGTTGTGCCGGTCAACCACCGGTGTCGTCGCCGGTCGGCCTTCCGACGGCCGCCACCACGACGACGACATCCACCACGACGACCACCGCGGCAAAGCCCTACGACTATCGCGACCTGCTGCTGCAGCCCCAGGACATGGTGCTCCCCAACGCGGGCTACTCGGTGCCACAGCCGGCGACGCTGAACCCGTCCGGCATTCCGGGTGCCGAGGTGATGCTCACCAGCAACGACGGCACCAACGCCGTGGGGACCACGATCATCCTGCTCGATCAGGCGTCTGCAGCACCCGTCGAACTTCCGAAGGCGATCGCAAACCTCAAGACCGTCACCTCGAGCGAGCCGCCCGTGCCGGTCCCCGTCGGAGACGCCGGGGTCGCGGTCAGCGGCGTCACCCCCGACGGCACCAAATCGGCCACGGCGCTGCTCTTTCGGCAGGACCGGGCGCTCGTCCGCATCGACTTCTACTCCACGCTCGGGGCGGTGACACCCCTCGACACGGTGATCGACATCGGGCAGAAGCAGACCGTTGCCCTCAGGGCGGGCCTACCCGCCGTCGACTGACGGCGTCGCCGCTCGCATAGCTGGACCGATACTCGTGCGGCGGGACTCCGACGGTGCGTCCGAAGTGGTAGCGCAGCGAGGCATGCGAGGCGAATCCGGACTGCTCGGCGACGCGGTTCAGCGGTAGCGTCGTCGATTCGAGCAGGCGGCGCGCGCGGTCGACCCGCATCTGCAGCAAGAGCGTCAGCGGAGTGGTTCCGAGCTGATCGCGGAAGTGCCGGTTGAGACTTCGCACGCTCATCGAGGCGTGGCGCGCGATGCCTTGGAGGTCGAGGGGCTCGAACGCGTTCTCCTCCATCCACCGAATGGTTGCCCGAAGCGGCAGCGAATCATCCTGCGGCACCGTGGACTCCACGTACTGGGCTTGCCCTCCCGCGCGCCAACTGGGCAATACCAACCGCCTGGCGGTGCGGCCCGCCAGTTCGGGTCCGGCGTCCTGACGAATGAGGTGCAGACACAGGTCCAAGCCCGCCGCCACGCCGGCAGAGGTCAGGATGCGACCGTCGTCGACGAACATCGCGGCGGGGGTGACGTCGACCTCGGGATGACGTCGCGCCAAGTGGTCGGCCCACTGCCAGTGAGTGGTGGCCCGTCTCCCGTCGAGAAGTCCGGTGGCGGCGAGGACGAACGCCCCGACGCAGATCGCGCCGATGCGCGCTCCGCCGTCGAATGCCGCGCGCAGCGCCACGAGAATCGCGGGAGCGGGCGGTTCGAGGAAGTTCTTGGTTCCCGGCACGATGACGACGTCGGCGTTCGCGACTTCCTCGAGACCGAACGGTGTTCGAATGTCCACCGCGCCCCAGTCCGTATTCGTGCTGATGGCACGGTTCTCGGCGCAGATGCGGACGTCGTAGCGCGGCTTCTCGCCGCCGAGTTCGGCCGACGCCACGTTGGCCATCCCGAACACCTGCCCGGGGATCATCAGCTCGAAGCCGAGCACCTGCTCGCTTCCCAGAACGCAGACGATCATGTGGCCAGATCTTAGCAACATGAGGCCATCTAGCCACTCGCCTTCGCGGCTGCGGACCCGCACAGTTGGGTCACCACGCCACAGACGAGAGGCCCCACGTGACCATCCCCGACGACACATCCGCCGCACTCTTCGGACTGCCCGATTCAGCAGTCGCGGTCGCGGCACGCCAACTGTCGTACGACGTCTCCCCCGACGTCGTCTACAACCACACCGTCCGCAGCTATCTGTTCGCCCGGGAATTGTTGACGGTCAACGCAATACCCGACGACCACGACGACGAACTTGTCTTCCTCGCCTGCATCCTGCACGACCTCGGCGCCACCGATCACGCGAACGGCGACCAGCGCTTCGAGGTCGACGGTGCGGACGCTGCCGCCGGGTTCCTACGGACGCACGACGTCGACGCGGCACGGGTCGAGGCCGTCTGGACGGCCATCGCACTGCACACCAGCGTCGGGATGGCCCACCGATTCGGACCCATTCCGGCCGCCGCGCAGATGGGCATCTCAACCGACATCGTCGGCACCCTTCGCGACGCGCTTCCGACGGGCTACGCCGATCGCGTGCACGAAGCCTGGCCGCGTCACGACCTCGGCTCCGCGCTCGTCGAAATCATTGCCCGGCAAGCGGATCACAACCCGGCCAAGGCTCCCCCGTTGACCTTCCCTGCCCAGCTACACGCACTCGTATATCCGACGAAGACGCCGGTCACCTGGTGGGACCTCGTCGAGGCGGCCGGGTGGGGCGATCGCATCGCGGTCAGCGCAGAGCGGCTGCAGCCATGACCAGTTCGGTGGCCTCGGCCCCGAGTCGGCCACCTGCCTGCAGCCGGGCGAACGCGTCGGACGGTGCGGCCCCAAGAACGGTGCGCAGTCGGCCACGGCCTCGATCGTCGAGTCCCTCGACGAGGTGGTCGAACTCCACCCACATCTCGCCGGACGCGACCGCGGACACCACACCGGCGAGGTGATCGTCGCTCGCCTGATCGACTGCGGCACAAAGCATCTCATGGGTGATTATACCGGCGAATCCAACCATCGCCGCGTATTCGCCGCTCTCGAGCAGAGCGCTCGCGATGTCGGCGACCGTGCCCACCGGCACAGCCGACACGATGGGCCCGAACCGGTGTGGGTCGAGCGCGAGTGCCAGCTCGGCGAGTTCGCCGGCGTCGAGTTCGGCGGCGATCTGCTGGATCTGGTCCTCGGGGAGCTCGGCGATGACGCGATCCAGGTTGTCATTCCAGGTCAACAGCGGCACAACGGCGAGAAGGTCGTGGGGCGTCGCGACGCCGAGGGTCGCGAACAGCGCGTCCACCTCGACGGCCCCGACGAACCGCGCCATCGCCGCGTACTCCTTTCGACTGAACAGCTCCTGCGCGACCTCACCGACCCGCGCCGCCGGGATCGCCCGCACGACGTCCTGCGCACGCACCGGGTCCAAGGCGATTGCCAGGTCCCCCAGATACGCAAGAGACACCCGCCCGACGAGGTCGCGTGCCTTGGCAGGCTCGAGCAGCTCGGCGGCAAGCGCACCGCCCGCCGGTGGCAGGAACTTCTCGGCCAGACGCCCCGCGATCGGACCGGGAATCGACTGCGCAAGCGCAGCAACACGGGCGAATCTCCGACGCTTGTCTGCGGACAGGCGATTCGCGATCTGACCGTGGAGCACGCTCAGGTCGTCGTCGGAAACCCCGTCCAGACCGTGTAACTCGTCGGCCTCGATCCCCAACACCCGGCCGATGGCGACCAGCTCGGGACGCGGCGCCGTCATCCGAGCAGCGCCTTGCGGACCACGCCGCGCAACGGCAGCGGGACGCCCTTGAGCGCCGACTTGACCCCGGCCTCCATCGCCGCGGCCTGGCGGCGGCTGGCGTCCTCGATCTGACCGGCCAGGCGGGTCAGCACCTCGTCAGGCAACGCGCCGACCGAGGCGGGCGGGTCCTCGCCGAGCGCCTCGGCGAGTGTGCGAGAGGCGACCGAGCCGTCTGCATTCGTATCCGTCACGTCAGATTCCTACCATTGGCACCGTCGGGCCTATCGGCACGCCAGGTTTCCCCATCGCCACGAACGGAAACATGCGACGCATGGAATCGCTGACCCGACTGCGGGATGCTCCACGAACGGTCGCAAGAACTCAGCGGCGCATATGGCTGGCACAGGCGTTGGCGGGTCCGGTGCTGGTGCTGTCCGGCGCGGTGGCGCTTGGCGTGGTCACGTTGTGGTGGCGTCGGCGCACCAGCGGCAACGGAAGGCACGAACTCCCCGACACCCAGGGATCCCACCGCGCGGGCGACGATCAGCTCACCTAGAGGAACCCAGACACCCTGCGCTGAGGCAGGTTTCGCGTCGTTGCGTCGGCGAGTAGAGACCGGCACGTTTCATGCGCTCAGTCCACCGTCGATGTTCACGGTGGTGCCGGTGATGAACCCCGCTTCCGGGCCGGCGAGAAAGCTCACCAAGGCGGCAACCTCGCTGGGATCGGCGAAGCGATTCAGTGAGTTGAGGGATTTCTGGAAATCGGCGTTGGGGCCGTCGGCGGGGTTCATGTCGGTGTCCACGGCGCCCGGCTGGACGATGTTGACGGTGATGTGCCGGGAACCGAGGTCGCGCGACCACGCCCGGGTGTAGGCGGCCAGTGCGGCTTTCGTGGCCACGTAGTCGCCGATGCCGGGGAACGGCGCGTGCGCGGCACCGGTGGTTCCGATGGTCACGATGCGGCCACCGTCGTTGAAGTTGAGGACCGCGGCGCGCGTGGTGGCCAGAACGCCGACGACGTTGGTCTGCAACTGTGCGGCGAAGACCGATTCGTCGCGCTCGGGATCGTCGATGGTTCCGGTCTTGTAGACACCGGCGCTGTTGACCAGGATGTCAAGCGGTCCGAACGTCGCGACGACCTCGTCGACCAGCCGTGCGCACGACGCGGGGTCCGCTTGGTCGGCCTGGAAGGCCTGCGCCGTGCCGCCACCGTCGCGCAGTGTCGTGACCAGGTCGGCGGCGGTGTCGGCCGCACGGGCGTAGCTGAAGGCGACGGTGGCACCTTCGGTGACGAGACGGGCGGTGATGGCCGCGCCGATACCCCGGGATCCGCCGGTAACCAGGGCCGTCTTTCCGGCAAGTGACAGGGACATGCGTGTTCTCCTCGTGGCGATGACGGTGACTTCGGTTGGCGCGCAGGCGAAGCGACGGACGATCGCTCAGAGGGCGGTGTCGGCCGACAGCCTGCCGAGCTGGATCAGCAGGCCGAGCAAGTCGGCGATCCCCCAGTGGGCGACGAGTCGGCCGTCCCGGACACGGAAGACGTCGATGGTGTCGAAATGAACTTTCCGACCGGTGGCGGGTACGCCGAGGAAGTCGCCGGCGTGAGTACCGTGATAGGTCTTGAACGTCGTGACCTTGTCGCCTTCGACTGTCTGCCAATGGATATCGGCATGAAAGTCGGCGAAGGCGGCGCGTAGTCCGGTGTAGAGCATTCGGACGCCGTCCTTGTCGGCCGGCACCCCCTGTTGCGGCGTGTGGTCGACGAAGTCGTCGGCGAAGATCTCGTCGAAGACGGCGAAGTCACCGCCATTCTGCACCGCTTCGACGTTGCGGCGGACGACGTCGGCTGGGGCACTCACTACTGCGTCGGCGGGATCAGGACGGTCCACAGGTCGGTAATCATCCCGTCCTTGACGACCGCAGCGTCGAATCCCGTCATCGCCGGGTCGCCCCCGGCGGGGTCGACCAGCTGCCAGGCGAGGTAGCCGAAACCGGGCAACACGTGGACCGGGCCGACGGGCTCGAACTGGAGATTGCCGATACCCGTCTGCAGTCCAACGCATTTGGCCTCCAGGGCGTCGTGACCGGTGATGACGCCTTCGGCGTCGGTCCAGTTGACGTCCGCGGCGTAGGTCCGCCGCTCGGCGGCCTGTCGCTTGGCGTCGTCACGTTCGTTGAACACCGCAAGGAGGTTGTCGTGCATCAGCTCTTCGATAGAGGCGGTCATCGGTTCTGCGGTCCTCCTGCAGTGGTGGCGGACGAGGCGCGATCGGCGCCCGACGAGTTCTGTAACAACACTGATAAAACCATACCTTGTGAACCTCGACGGGGCTGGCGGTTCGCGCCCGGCGTCACGAATCGCGCGTCGACCGGCGTGGCGCTCGCGGCCACGCCCGCAGTGCCACGTCCGCCGCGGCCCGCATGGCGTCGGCGGAGGCACCGTCACGTGCGATTGCGGACAACCCACGCAAGACGACGTCGACGTAGTCGGTGAGTGCGTCCACGCTGGCGTCGGCGGGCAGATCGCCGTCGTCGTAGGCCTGCTGCAAGCGTTTTCGAATGGCATCGCGGCCGAGCTCGCGTTCGTCGACCAGCACCGGGTCGGAGATGACGAGACACCCCCGGGGTTGAGTGTCGCTGCAGTACTCGCGGATGGCGATGTCGAGGATCTTGGCGAAGACTGCCCGCGCCGTACGTTCCTGCAATCCAGGAGGGATGACGCGCAAGGGCGAATCGGTGTATTCCGCGACGGCCTCGTCGAACAGTTCCTTCTTGCCGCCGAAGGAGTTGTACAAACTAGGCGCCGAGATGCCCATCGCCTCGGTCAGATCGCGGACCGTGGTGCGTTCGTAGCCCTTCTCCCAGAACAGGTGTAGAGCTCTGACCAACGCCTCTGCGCGGTCAAACTCCGGCGGTCGTGCCATGGGCCCATGGTACGACCAGGACACCATCACGCGGCCAGCGTGTGAACTTCACGACGGGACACGCGGGCCATGCGTCGGGCGATTCACGAACGGCCTGACAATCGTTGCGGCGTAGAAGTTTCCGGGTGAACTAGAGCTGGCCCAGCGGCCGGCAGACGTTCGACAGCGCGTTCCAGTACTGACCGGGCGCACAGTCTTCCGCGGGACGCGGCGTCTGGCAGGTGTTGGTGATGGGATCCCAGAACTGCCCGTTCACGCAGTTGAGGGGATCCGCCGAACCGGTGCCTGCAGTCAACAAGGACAGGGCGACAACGGGAACGGCAAGGAAGGTCGAACGGCGCAGCAGGTTTCGCATGATTGAAACTTAGCCGAGAACACATACGGTCAAACGTCATTCCGGTTTGGCGGCCGACCTACGGCTTGGGGGCACCGGTGTAGGTCGGCACGTGATACGGATTGTCGGAACGCGTGACGTTCGTTCTCGGACGCGACCGGGTCGACGGTGCCACAGTCGGCGGCGGGGTGTCGGTGGTGGACGGCGCGGTGGTCGTGGGGGCCTCGCTCACCACCGAAGGCGGAACATATGTCGGGGTGTAGGTCTCCGACGCCTCAGTGGTTGGAACCTCGACCGCAGTGGTGGGCGGCGGGGCGGACGTCGGCGCGGGTGACGGCTTCACCACAGGGGCGGGCTCCACCGCAGGGGCGGGGTCCACCGTCGGCACGACGGATGTCGCCGCGGGTGGGTACTTCTCATTAGGCGCGTCGGTCGGCACGGTGCGTGGATACCAGATGGTCAGACCCACGATGACCGCCGTTACGACGACCAACGCGGTCATGAGCAGCCCTCGAACGGATATGTAGTGCCGCCACTTACTGATTTGCATCCCCACGCGGCTGGAGGCTACCCGTCCGACAGACCATCCGTTGATTCGCCATTCGGCGACTCAGCAGCGCGCTCTCAGGTCAGTCTGCTGGACAGATCCTCACATCACGCTGTCGAGGAATGCCTTGGTGCGCTGATGGCGTGGACTGCGGAGAATTTCGCTCGGCGGGCCGGACTCGACCACCACGCCTTCGTCCATGAAGACAATGCTGTCGGCGACACCGCGGGCGAACCCGATCTCGTGGGTCACCACCACCATGGTCATCCCGCTCTTGGCCAGTTTCTGCATGACGTCGAGCACGTCCCCCACTAGTTCGGGGTCCAGCGCCGAGGTTGGTTCGTCGAACAGCATCAGCTTCGGCTCCATGGCCAAGGCCCGGGCGATCGCGACGCGCTGCTGCTGGCCTCCGGACAGTTGCGCGGGATGCGCGTGCGCGAAGTCAGCCAGTCCTACCTGGTCGAGCAGTTCTCGGGCGTCGGCGACCGCTTTGGTCTTCGGGATCTTGCGGATGCCGATCGGTGCTGCTGTCACATTCTCCAGCGCGGTCAGGTGCGGGAACAGGTTGAACCGCTGGAACACCATGCCGATTCCTCGCCGCTGCCGGGCGACCTCGCGCGGAGTCATCTCCTGCAGTGCCCCCTTTCGCTGGGTGTAGCCGATTAACTCACCGTCGAACTTGATGCGTCCACCGTCGATGGTCTCGAGGTGGTTGATGCAGCGCAGGAACGTCGACTTGCCTGATCCGGAGGGGCCGAGAAGGCACATCACCTCCCCCTTGGCCACGCTCAGGGTGATGCCCTTGAGAACGTCGACCTTGCCGAAGCGCTTGCGCACCCGCCGCGCGGTGAGCAGCGGTTCTTCAGGCGCCTGCACGCTGCCGCTGTCGATGATGGTCATAGCGACTCCTTGTCTGTTACCCGCGGCTTGGGCTGCCGGCGCAGAAGGGCCACTACGCGTCCGATCGGCGTCGGGCCGAGCACGCGGCTTCCGCGGCCGAAGCGCCGCTCGAGGTAGTACTGCGGGACCGACAACACAGACGTCAAAACCAGGTACCAGCAACTGACCACCACCAACAACTCAACTTGGCGCAGGTTCTGTGCCGAGATGCGCTCGGCGACGGTGTAGAGCTCGAGTACCGCGATCAAACTCAGCAACGCGGTGTCCTTGAGCATGGAGATGGTTTCGTTGCCCATTGGCGGGATGATCACTCGCATCGCCTGGGGAAGTTCGACCTTGAGCAGACAGAACAACGGCGTCATGCCCAGGGAGTACGCGGCTTCCTTCTGCCCCGGGTCTACCGAAAGCATTCCCGCCCGCACGATTTCGGCTGTGTATGCGGCTTGATTGGTCGTCAACGCGATGACGCCGGCAACGAACGCGGGGATGAGGGTGTTCGTGTCGACGGCAAACACCGTGAAGTCGGTGAACGGCACGCCGAGGCTGATCTGTTTGTACAACAAGCCCAAGTAGCCCCAGAACACGATCTGCACCAGCAGCGGGGTGCCGCGGAATACCCAGATGTAGAGCCAAGCCAGGCCACTCAACACCGGGTTGCTCGAGAGCCGCATGAGGGCGAGGACGACGCCGAGGATGGTCGACAGCACCATCGCCAGAAAGGTCAGAACGATCGTCAACACGGCGCCGTGCACGATCTGATCGCTGAACATGAAGTTGGCGATCGTGCCGTGGTCGACGTTCTTGTTGTTCCACAATGACGACGCCAACCAGACGAACCCAAGCCCCAATACACCAGCCGCGACCCACCGCCACGTATGTCGCAGGGGAAGGGCGACGATGTCGTCGTCGTCGTCCTCACCGTCGGCCGCCGGCAGCGGGCTGAGGTCTACCGGTGGCCGTCTTCCTGGGGTGCCGTGATCGGTGAGGTCACTCCGAGGCACGGTTGATCCCGGCCTTGTCGATCGCGAAGTCCGACAGCTTGTACTTGTCCAGAAGCTTGGCGTACGTGCCGTCGTCCATCACCGATTGCAGAGCCATGTTGAGGGCCTTGGCCAGGTCGTCGTTGCCCTTGAGCAGGCCGATTCCGGTGTAGACCGGGTTGTAGCCACCCGGGTGCTCGACGTCCTTGACGAGCTCGAATATCTGACCGTCACCGGCGGTTTCGGCTGCATAGGTTCCGACCGAGGCGTCGACGACGTCGGCGACCGCCTTGTTCGAACGCACGGCGGTCTGAGCGTCCAGCTCCGTCGGGAGCTGCACGAGGTTGATCGGTCCGGAGCCCGCTGCCTTGCACTTGTCGGCATAGCCCTCGAGGAGCTCGCCCTGAACCGTCGACTTCTGGACCGCGACGTTCTTGCCACACAGATCCAGGATCCGGGTGATGTTCTCCGGATTGCCCTTCTGCACCACGATCACGAATCCGGCGTGGAAGTAGTCGACGAAGTCGAGCACTTTCTGACGCTCGACGGTGTCGTTCATGCCGGCCATGATGATGTCGTGCTTGCCTGCCTGCAGCGAAGGCACCGCGGTGTCGAAGGTCTGCTGGACGAACGTGAACTTCACCCCGAGCTTGGCACCGAGCGCCTGGGCGAGGTCGTAGTCGAAGCCGGTCGGGTTCTGGTTCTCGTCCAGCATCTCCATCGGCGGGTTGGGCATGTCGGCGGCGACGTTGATCCCCGACTCCTTGTACTTGGCAGGCAACAGCGCCGCCGCCGCGGCGTCGACTTGGACCGACGTGCTCGTGCTCGAACTAGCGCCCGTGCTGGTGGCTGAGTCCGATCCGCCACCGGAGCACCCCGACAACACCAGCGCGGTCGCGGCACCCATCAACACGGTGCTGCCAAGAAAACGGGTGCGGAATCTATTGGCGGTCGTCATGGTCGGTCTCCTCTATGTGATGGTTCGCGGTTCGGACGTGTGATCGGCTGGGGGACTTCACCATTGGCGGGTGAAGGCCGGCTGGTGTGTTTGCAGCATGTCTTCGTAGGTCTCTCGACGCGCGGCCAGCGAGGCCTTGCCGTCCGCGCAGAAGACGATCGGTGGAATCGGGGCGCCGTTGTAGTGATTGGCCATCGTGTAGCTGTAGGCCCCGGTCACGGGTATGACGACCAGGTCGTCGACCTTCGGGTCGACCAACTTGGCCCCACCCACCATCAGGTCCCCCGACTCACACTGGCGGCCGACGACGTCGCAAACCGTGTCCGGTACGCGGTCCATCGTGGTCGCGACTACGGCGTGGTAGCGCTGGCCCGTCAGCGCGATGTCCAAGTTGTCGGCCATTCCCCCATCCACGGCGACGAACGTCTTGCCGGTGTGCTTGACCGCGTTGACGCGGTAGAGGGAGACGCCCGCTCGAGCGACCAGGGAACGACCTGGCTCGATGATCAACCGTGCGTCGGCCGGCAGATGTGCGCGTGCTGCGTCGACCACGGCGTCGAGGTACTGCTCCACACTGGGCGCCGGCTGGTCCTCGGTGTACTGAACACCCAGTCCGCCACCGATGTCGTAGGTCTCGAAGGGACCCAAATCGGCAACCGTCTTCACCGCGTCGGCGAACGGCTCGGTCTCGAGTACTTGGGATCCAATGTGAACGTGGATGCCCTCCAGGCTCAGAAAGGGGTGCGCCGCAATGCGCTTCGCCGCCAACTCCACCTGTTCGCGGGGCAGCCCGAACTTCGAGTCGGTGCCGCCGGTGGCCTGTGACGCGTGGGTCCGCGGGTCAATTCCCGGCGTCAACCGGATCATCACGGACTGCGGGCGCTTGGCCAGTGCCTCCAGTCGTGCGAGCTCGTCCAGGTTGTCGACGATGATGCATCGGATGCCCGCCTGCAGCGCCATGTCGATCTCGGCATCGGACTTGGCGTTCCCGTGCATGTAGATGCGACCTGGGTCGACACCAGCTGCCAGCGCCATCATCAGCTCCCCGCCGCCGGCGACGTCGACGCCGAGTCCCTCGGACTGGGCGATCGCATACATGGCAACGGCCGGAAGGGATTTCGACGCGAACAGCACCGTCGAATGGGGCCAGCGACTGGCCAACCCGTCGACGAAACGTCGGATCTGGCGACGCAGACCCTGCTCGTCGATGACATAGGCGGGAGTGCCGAACTCCTCGGCCAGCTGACTGACACTGCAGCCGCCGATGGTGAGTTCACCCGTCTCGGTGAGGTCCGATTCCTCGGGAAAGACGCCAAGGACGTCAGCGGGGGTAAGACGAAGTGATTCGGTGGTGCTCACGTTGTCCTTCTGTTTCTCGGGTGTCGACGGGGTGGTCTCGACCTGCTGTGAGAAGTCTGTGCGCCACCCCCCCGAGAGGCAGTTGTGCGTTTGGCCAAGTCCTGCTCGATTAACCTGGCCAAATGGATGAGGTTCACAGGCGCCGCGAACCGTCGGCACTCACCGTCGCGGACCTGGTGCACACCTTGGGAACCGTCGTGATTCGTTCCGTGCCCACCGCCGTGGGCCTCGGGAACATCGCCAGTGGGCCGGTCATCTTCGACCCCATGGACGAACTACCCGACAGCCCCGGCGGTGTCCTGCTCATGGTGGGCCTCGCACCCGATTCCCCGCAGGTCAGCACGACGATGCCGGCTGCCGCCAAGCGCGGATACTCGGCCCTCGTGGTCAAGGCCAGGGGGCAACCGCTTCACGACGTCGCCGACGCGGCAAGGACGGCGGGCATCGCCCTCTTGGTCGTCGACGAGGCGGTCCCCTGGCGGCACCTGGACAGGCTGATCGTGTCCGTGACAAGCAGCCATTCGCGGAATGACCATCCCAACGCCGCCGGCAGCGGCGACCTGTTCGTACTCGCCAACGCGATCGCCACCGCGCTGAAGGGAGCGGTCGCGATCGAAGACCTCGATCGCAACGTGCTGGCCTACTCCAACCTGGAGGAGCACAAGGTAGATCGGATGCGACGGATCGGAATCCTGGCCCGCCGCGTCCCCGACATGGACAAGCACATCAGGCAGTACCGGGAGCTCCAACTCGCCGAGGGCGTGCTCCATTTCCCCTACGACGAAACCGACGGAGAGTTGCCCCGATGCGCGGTTGCGGTCCGGGCCGGCCGTCAACCGGTCGGGTCGATCTGGGTCATCGAGGCGGACCAGCCCGTCGGACCCGAGGGTGAGACCGCGTTGCAGGACGCGTGCCGGCTTGCGGCCATTCACATCCTCCAAGCCCAAAGCGCGGTCGACGTCGAACGGCAGTTGCGGGCGGAATGGCTGAGGTCGCTGCTCGAGGGGCACGGCTCCCTCGCCGCCACGGCGACTCGGTTCGGCATGGCCGCCGGCGTGCCCTCGGTCGTGGTCGGGTTCACCTTCCCCGCCGGACTTGAATCCTCGCCCCTGCTCCCCCAGCTGACCACCGCGGTCGAGCAGTACTGCGGCGTCTTCTTGACGAACGTCTCATGCGTCGCCATCGGCCGCACCGTCTACGTGCTGTTCCCGTCCGTGCGCGACGAGGAAATGCCCCGACGAGTGGTCACCGGTGCATCCAAGGCGGTCGAGGCCCGCCTCGGCCATCCAGCTCACGCCGCCATCAGCTCCGCGGCGCGTGGGCCTTCCGCCTTGCACCAGCTGCGCCGTGAGGTCGACCAGATTCTCGCCGTCATCGGGTCCGTCGACTCTGCGCCATCCGTTGCCACAGCCACCGACATCTACGCCCAGATACTGCTGACCACTATCGGCCGCGAGTTCGCCCGCAACGAAACACCGCTCCACTCCGGAGTCCAGGCCCTGCTCGACCACGACCGGGCGCGAGGCACCGATTACCGGTCGACCCTGTGTACCTACTTCGGCGCATTGGGCGACGTCGCCGAGACCGCCCGACAACTGAACATCCACCCAAACACGCTGCGCTATCGACTACGACGGGCCGCAGTTGGCTTCGGCGTACCTCTCGGATACCCCGACGACATCCTCACCACGTGGCTTCAGCTGCGTCTCGCACCTAGTCAAGACGGGCACGAAGGCGGGCAGTAGAAAGTCCAGCGCTGTCGCCTCCGCTGCGCATGGGCGCCGCCGATTCGACGCATTTATGACTGCACTCATTATTGAGTATAGTCAGAGTTGTGATGCGCAAGCGCGCTCCGCAGCTGTTGCCTAGGAGGCACCGATGACCACGCAACCGGGTGATGAAACGGGCACCGGCCAGGAGGCCAAACCCGACCTCGCGCCGGTGGTGATCACCGCCGGATTGGGCGTGGACGGCGAGCACGGCCCGCTGTTCTCGGGTGTTGACCTGAGCCTCACCCCGGGATTCCACGCCGTACAGATGCCGGGCGGGCCGAGCCAGTCGGCCTTGCTGCTGACGCTCGCCGGCCGCTTGAATGCGAGCCACGGCACCGTCGCCGTCTGCGGCGACACGAAACCACGTGCGATCCGACGACATTGCGCGATAGCAGCCTTCCCGGACATCGACGAACTAGAAGGACCGGTGACGGTCGACACCGTGATCACCGAACAACGCCGATGGCTGGCGCCCTGGTACACACGCGTGCGCAGTCAGGGGCATCCCGCCGAACTCGACGAGGTATTCGGCGACATACCCGTGCCCGCGGGAAGTACCTACATCGTCGAGTTGTCCGATCTCGAACTGTTTCTGATGCGTATCACGTTGGCGCTCTTGTCAAACCGCCCGATCCTGGTGGTCGGCGACCTCGAACAGGTACGTGACAACTCGAGGCGAGCACTCGCGGTGCAACGTCTCGGCGCCATCGCCGAACGTCGCACCGTGATCGTCGGAGTGACCAATCCACTCGGCATCGAGGCTCCCGATCACGACCTGCACGACAACCGCATCCTCAATGGGGGTAACTGACCATGCTCGCTGGACTCACCTTCGGCTCGGAACTCAAACGCTTCGGCCGTAGCCGGATGACCCGCGCTACGGTCGTGGTGCTGGCGTTGCTGCCACTGATATACGGCGCGCTGTACCTCTGGGCCTACTGGGACCCCTTCGGCCACGTCGACAAGATGCCCGTCGCACTGGTCAACTCCGACCGTGGTGCGGTGGTCTCCGGCCAGCACATCAACGCCGGCGACGAGATTGCCAAGAGCATGACTGCCGACCACAGCCTGGACTGGCACGTCGTGGACCCCGAGGAGGCGCGCGACGGGGTACAACACGGCAAGTACTACTTCATGCTCGAATTGCCGCCCGACTTCAGCGAGGCCGTCGCATCCCCGATTACCGGACAACCCAAGCAGGCCAACCTGATTGCGGTGTACAACGATGCCAACAACTACATCTCGACCAACATCGGCCGCTCCGCGATCGACCAGGTGCTCAACGCGGTCTCCACTCGTATCTCCGGGCAGGCGGTCAATCAGGTGCTGTCCGTCGTCGTCTCGTCCGGAGCGGGGATCAAACAAGCCGCCGACGGAGCGCAGCAGCTCGCCGACGGCGCCGCCAAGGTCGACGACGGCGCCAACCAACTGAAGACCGGACTGCACAGCGCGCGGTCCGGCTCGGCTCAACTCGCCTCGGGCGCCGCAAAGCTCGCCGACGGCGTCGACACGGCCACCGAGCCGCTGCTGACCGCCGCTACGGCACTCTCACAGGTCGGCGGCAGCACCGAACAGTTGGAGCAGGGTGCTGTCGCGATACGGCAAGCCAACGATCAACTGGGCGGCATAGCCGCCGCCCAGGACGCCGCGGCCACGTCACTTGCCACGGTGATCCAACAGCTCTCCGCCAGTACGGATCCCATCGCCGGCGCCGCCGTGAACACGTTGAGCGGGATCGAGGGTCAGCTGCGCGAACACCAGTACACACCTCAGGTCCGCCAGCAGCTCACCGACGCCGAGAACGCCGCCATATCGATGACCTCAACGGTGCGCACTCCGGGCAGTCCGCTCTACGCGGCGTTGGACGACATCGGCGACAAGGGCCGAGACCTCACCAACAAGCTGACCCAACTGCGCAGCGGGGCCAAGCAACTCGCCTCCGGTAGCAACGAATTGGCGGGTGGAATCGCCAAACTCGACGGCGGTGCCGCGGCGCTGACATCGGGCACGGCACAGCTGCGCGCCGGGTCAGAAGAACTCGCGGTCAAACTCGCCGACGGCGCCAAACAGGTACCCAACTGGACACCGCAGCAGAAGGTCGCCATTGCCAACACCATCGGTGGCCCCGTGCACCTGGACACGTCACACGAAAACCCCGCACCGAATTTCGGTACGGGCATGGCGCCGTTCTTCATCACTCTGGCGCTGTTCTTCGGCGCGCTGATGCTGTGGATGGTGTTGCGGCCACTGCAGAATCGCGCCATCGCAGCCGAAGTCCTTGCGATCCGCGTCGCCCTGGCGAGCTATCTGCCCGCGGTGCTGATCGGGGCCGCACAGGCGACCATCTTGTATTGCGTCGTGCGGTTCGCGCTGGGCCTGCACGCCGAACACCCCGTCGGGATGCTGGCCTTCATGGTCCTGATCTCGTGTGCGTTCGTCGCTGCGACACAGGCGATCAACGCTCTCGTGGGTCCCGCGGTGGGGCGGGTACTGCTGATGGCGCTGCTGATGCTTCAGTTGGTCAGCGCCGGCGGCATGTATCCGGTCGAGACCACCTCCAAACCGTTCCAGGTGATCCATGACTACGATCCGATGACCTATGGCGTCAACGGATTACGACAGCTCATTCTGGGCGGCATCGACTTTCGGTTGTGGCAGGCCGTCATGGTTCTGGTCGGCATCGGGGCAGGTGCACTGGCGCTGTCGTCGCTCGCCGCCCGCCGTGACCGGCTCTGGACGATGATCCGACTCATGCCGGCGATCAAGATGTGACACGGCGACTGGCTGTGTCCCGGTCACGATATTGAGTACATTCACCAGCGAGCAAAACTCACAGAGGTTGGGGCTGATATGCCGACGGTCAAGGAACCCGACGACGGATTGACCAGCCGCGGCGGTCGGCGGTTGCGGAACATGCAAGAGAAGCGAGACCGCATCTTCGACGCCGCAGCCACCTTGTTTGCCGAACACGGTTACGAGGCGGTGACCACTCAACAGATCTCCGAGCGCGCCGACATCGCCGCAGGGACACTGTTTCTCTACGCATCGTCGAAGGGCGACTTGCTGTTGATGGTCTACAACCGACAATTCCGTGCGGCCATCGACACGGGTCGACAAGCGTCGCTCTCCTGCACCGAACCGGCCGACTCGGTGTTTGCCATGACTGCGCCGATCGTTCGCGCTGCCGGCGAGGATCCCGAGAACACCGTGCTGTACCAGCGAGAACTTCTCTTCGGTCCGCCCTCGGTCGGCTACCGCGCCGATGGCTTGGCTCTGGTGGTAGAGCTGGAAGAGGCTATCGCAGAACGCCTTTCGACAGCCACCGCCGAATCAGCGGTCGACCGCGGCGTCGTCGAAGTGGCGGCGATGCGAGCGGCCCGCAGCGTGTTCGCCGTGTTGCATCTACTGGTGGCGCAACCCGCCACCGGAGCGCACGACGGCGCCGACCCGGTAGGCGAGCTGAAAGCGCAAGTCGCGCAGATCGTGGCGGGTTTCTTCGCTTCAATTGACTCCCGCGAATGACTCTCACACGGGTCTAACAGATACCCGATCTGCGCCAAGGACCTAGGACCGACCGCGCCTGTCTGCTGTTTGATGGTCGCGGGTGGAGCCACGGGGTTTGGACCCCTGCATGCGGTCAGCTTCCTAGTGTGGGTCGCTTTCTACGTTCGATTGGATGCAGGGCATCGATGAGGGCAGCGCCTGCCGAGACGATTGACCCACCGAGGGCCATTCCTCCGATGACGTCGGCGAAGAGGTGTGCGTGAACGAAGAGTGCAAGTGCGGCGACGAACAGCACACCGAACAGAACGAAGGCAGCCCATGTCGTTCTCGCAGAGAGCCGACGCCCAGCGGAAGCGCACACCGCAATCATGCCCAGCAATGTTGCGGTACCAATGACATGGCCCGATGGGAAGGTGTGAGCGTGTTCAGTGATCTGTGCCAAGTCTTGCGGTGACGCGTCGTACAGCTTGGAGAGGTTGTCGGGTGTCCGTGTGACCAGCGCCTTGAAGACCCGCTCGAGGAGCGCTCCTGTGCCCACCGCTCCGATGACGACAACGGCCCGCAAGGGGGATCGCGCTTTCCAGGCCAGCAGCATTCCGCTTATTACTGCGGCAATCGCGACATGTAGAGGCCGTCCAATGAAGGCGAAGAGTTGTCGCGACGCGTTTCGCAGACCTTTGCTTCCCTCATGGGTGGTGAACCACTTCCGGACCGACGTGTCGAGATCGGTCATCCACTCCGAGTTGATCTGCAGCGCCAGCACTATCAGGACGCTGAGTAGTCCTGCGGATAGCAGCATCATCCCCGCACGGCCCCTGCTACGAATGGCCGCGGCGATGAGAACGGCAGCCGCAACGATCAGTGCTGTCTCGATGATGTTGATGGCGATCATTGTGCACGATCGCGGCGTGGCCCCCACCGCGCCGGCTGCTTACTGCAGGCGCGACCGCTCACCGCCCGCACGTGATGACGTGCCGGTGACCGGAAGCGACGTGGCGCTCACTCCTCGTCGTGCAGCACCGTTGTCCGAAACTCAGTTGGGGTTGTTGAGGTTTTCGGAGCCTCACGGCAGGCCGCTCACGAAAGAGGGGTCAGGCGCAGACGGGACGTAGCCGGGCGGCAGGTGGTCTGAGCCCTGCGGCTGCGACGCGTAAATTGGGGCCGGCGTGCCGTACCCGGGCGGGGTTGCGTCATACCCCGGCAGCTGCCCATTAGCCGTAGGTGGCCCGAACCCCGGCACGGCCAAGCTCGACCCGGCCATCAACGTCGACGCCGCGAATACCGCAGCCTGCGTGGTGTACACCGGGACGTAGCCATCGGTGTGCCCGCTCCATGCATTGCCCTCACCCGCGTGACAGATCGGATCCGTTGGGTTGCACAGATCGATCGCCTTACCGGTGAACATCGCAGACTGGGACGGCAGCTTGGTACCCGAGCGGTTGGCGACATTGCCGAAGGTCGCAATCGCCGCGACGTTTTCCGCCAACGACGACGGGAGAGCTGGCCCCCACGCGATTCCGACGATGGGATTACCGGCGACGATGTTGACGACGTTCGCCCCCTGGGAGTAGCCACCCAACACGATCTTGGTGTCGGGGCACGAAGCCGCCATGGTTTTGATGTGCTTGATCGCGTCCTTGGCGCCGTCGCCGCTGCCCAGCTGGAGCTTGCCCGCGTCGTAATCCACCGCGTACGTCGTGATGTTCATGCCGGCGGCCTGCGCGCGCAGCGAGTCGACGAAGGCAGAGCCGACCTGGCCGATGCCCTTCGGCTCGTCCGTGCCCCGGGCAAAGACCACCTCGGCGTCGGCGCAGTCGGCGGCGGACGCAACTGGCGCGGCACCGGGAATCCACTGCTGTGCCGCGGCTATCACCAGCGCCGCAGCGCCGCCACCCACCAAACGGGCTTTCGTCGTCTGCGAGCTACGTCGGCGATGGCTTCGCATCCGGCTGATAATAAGCCCTGTCAGCGTAAATGCGCTACTCCCAACAATTGACGGTCGCCTCAGCGAACTCGAGATGCCCCGTGGGACCAGAGCCGTCTCGGCACGCTGCTAGGGTCGCCGCGTGTCACCACTCGACCCAATCGTTGGCCATGACTGAACGGAAATCTGAACGAGCCCCGGAGGGTGCGATACCCCCACTTGACGTCGTCGGCTCCGAGATTCTTCCTCCGGTCGCCGACGACGTCCGTAGGCGTTTCCGTGTGCTCGAACGGCTCGCACCCGGCCTGGGCTCTCGATGGGCGGTGGAGTTGTGGTGCACACCGCCCGTCATGGAATCGGCTCTACGGCTGCCGCCGGGTGTGCCGCCGGGCAAACCGCTCGAGGCGTACTGGGATGGGCACCGGGTCGTCGGCGAGGAATGGGGCGAGGGACCGCCGGTCTATCTGGTCCACGGCTGGGGCGGCCGACGTCCGCATCTGGCCATGTTCATCAACCCACTGGTGGCAGCCGGGTACCGCGTCATCGCGTTCGACCTGCCGAGCCACAACGAATCCGATCCCGGCGAGCTCGCGCCGGGACGGACCACGTCGGTCGAGTGCGCTGCGGCGATCAAGGCTGTGATCGAGGCACACGGGTCGGCCCATGCGGTGGTGGCCCATTCGCTCGGCGGAAATGCCACGGTGTGCGCGGCGGCCGAAGGCGCCAGTGTCGGGCGGTTGGTACTTCTCTCGCCGATGGGCGACTTCCCCCTGTACTTGGATCTGTTCGCGGCGCGGCACGACTTCGGCCGCCGTATTCGGGCCGGGCTGCAGCGCCGCCTGGAGAAGCGAATCGGAATGCCGCTGCACGAAACCAACATGGAGCACGTCGGCCGCCTCGCCGGCTACCCGCCACTGTTCGTCATTCACGATCCGGATGACCCTGATGCGCCGTACGCGGCCAGCCAGCGACTCGCTGCGACGTGGCCGGGCGCGCGACTGCTGACGACGAAGGGACTCGGGCGGTTGGCTCACTACCGGATCCTTCGCCACCGACCGGCGATCACTGCCGGTGTGGAGTTCATCGGTGCGCCGATGCGGACCTGACTCGAGAGGTGGCCGCGTTGCCGCGCAAGACTATTCGCCTGTGGCCACGGCACTGCCTGCGAACGATCGGGGTGTCAAGGCGCTAACGTCGGGAGATGTCAGAGTCCGATTTTGGCGATTTCGAGTTCGAGCGGAAGTTCTACGTCCGCGAGATGCCCGCTGTCACTGCCCTCGATCCGCGGCCCGAATTGATCGTGCAGGCCTACCTGTTCGCCGCCGACGGATACGCGGTGCGCGTACGACTGCAGTGCCCCGCCCCCGTCGACTTCGATGCTTCTCCGAACGGTCTCGTCGACGCCACGAGCCTTGCTGACGACGCCGACGCGATCGGAACCATGACCGCCAAGGGCCCGGCCGCCGGCGGCACCCGCTACGAAGCCGAACGCGAACTCGACCCGGTCGTCGCCGGTCAGATCATCTCGCGCGCAGACCGTGTCATCACCAAGATTCGCTACTCGGCGTGGCTCGGCGAGGACGGCTGGATCGTCGACCGGTTCCTCGGCCGCAACGCTCCTCTCTTGCTGGCCGAGGTCGAGCGCAACGCCCCGGTGGTCGACCTGACGATCCCCGCGTTCTGCGTCACCGAGGTCTCCGAGGACGACCGGTTCCGCAACGAGTATCTCGCGCATCACCCATTCGGCGACTGGGCCGCCAATTACCGTAAAGAGCTGTCGCAGACCGGGCCCCGATTCGTCGACAACCTCGGCATCAACGAAGTCGAGGGCAGCCAGCCGAGGCTGTGATGATCGTGCCAGCCTGCGCCTCGCTCCACGCGTCTGCTGCAGCAGCTCTTAGGTCGTGATCGTCAATTCGGCACCCGGGTGCGAACTGAAGGTGACGACGACGGTGCCGCGACCCGTCGCGAACGTGGTGTTGGCATAACCGATGAAACCGTAGTGCCCGTCGATCGTCGAGACCGCGTTGACGGGACCGCTTCCCGACGCCCCGGTGTCCAGGTTCGTCCACGCCGCCGTCACGGTCAGCGCGCACGAGCCGTCGTAAACCCCAGCGTCGTAGTGGATTACCGCACGCACTCCGTTCTCGACGCGGTCACCGGTCTGCACCAACGCCACCTCGGCCTCGGCGCCGACGTCACCGCCGCAGGTCGGGGAGGCCGCCACCGGCACCCGGGGCAGTTCTGCGAAGGCTTCGGCGTGGGCCGACGCCATCCACGGCGATGAGCCAACCAGGCCGACGGCAACCACGCAGGCAGAACGAAAGGGCCGCATGACCCAACCATCGCCTGCCGCGGCTCAGACGTTAGCCCGGGGGAACAAAAAAGCCCGCTCCGACCTGAGTCGGAACGGGTTTCTTGACTGTGGAGTCAAGGGGATTCGAACCCCTGACCCCCACACTGGCGGGAGCGGGCGGGCCCCGTGAACAGGCTGTTTAACAGGCAAGAAGTCGGGTGCGCAACCGTCGTCACCGTTTTCGTCAAGAGCGTGGTCACCGCACCGTCCGACGCCATGAGCAGCGCCAGCGATCTGGCCGTTGTCAGCAATCGGGATAGCATGATCGGGGGCTTCGCGGAACGAAACGTCTACAGGTAGACCTATCTGTAGACGTTTAGTACCCTTGTAACGGGAGGTCATTGTGAGCGCTCTGACGCCGAGCACTGCCGGACAGGCCGGCCTGACACGCAGCGCGCTCTATCGCGGCGCCCGTACGGGCCAACTCGACCGCATAGCTCGCGGCATCTACCTTCCCGTCGAACACTCGGCCAGCGACTGGGATCAGATCGAGGCAGCGACGCGACGCCCAGACGCGACTATCTGCCTGACCTCTGCGCTCGCCCACCACGACCTCACCGACACCATCCCCACCGCACTCGACATCGCCATCCCACGCGGATCGAGAACCCCGAAGAGCACGGGGGCTATCGCCTGGCACCACTTCGACCGGGCAACCTTCGCCATCGGACGCGAAGAGATTGCCATCCCGGGAGCGGGTCAAATGATCGGCATGTACTCTGCCGAGCGCTCGATCGCCGACGCGTTCCGGCTTCGCGGGGAAGTCGGTTACGAGCTGGCCCGCGAGGCTTTACGGGAGTGGCTGCGCCGCGGAGGCAAACCCGCGCGGCTGATCGAGATCGCGACCCGCCTCCCCCGCGCCAAGACTCCGGTCCTGCACGCACTGGAGATGTTGGCATGAGTGCCGGCGATGTCGTCTTCCGACAGGTTCAGGCCGTCGCGCGTTCAGTCGCATCCGGCGGCGTCACCGGCGCTCCCACACAGGAATACCTGATCCGGCACGCTCTCGAATCGTTTCTGGACAGACTCACCCGCACCTCACACGCCGCCGACTTCGTCCTCAAGGGTGGCGTATTACTGGCCGCCTACGGCGTGCGGCGCCCAACGAAGGACATCGACGTCAATGCCGTCAGCGCCAACGTCGATGCCCAGCATCTCGCCGAAGTGGTGCGCGACATTGCCGCAATCAACGTGGACGACGGTGTGGCCTTCGACCTCGACACGATCGACGTGCAGGAGATTCGTGAGCAGTCCGAGTATCCGGGCCTTCGACTACGGGTCGCAGTCTCAATCGGAACATGGAGGGGGACAGCGTCATGGGACGTATCGACCGGGGACCCCATCGTGCCGCCGCCCCGAAAAGTCACCATCGATCGGGTAGTTGGAGATTCGATTACCCTACTGGGATACGCGCCCGAAACGACGATCGCCGAGAAGGGCGTCACCATCCTCGAGCGCGGTATCACCAGCACACGATGGCGTGACTACGTCGATGTCGTCGCGCTCGCCCGCCAAGGCATCGACGCTGACGAACTACTCCGCGCCGCGCGGGCAGTCGCGCGCCACCGCGGCGTCACCCTTGAGCCAGTGGCACCTCATCTGGCTGGCTACGGCGCTGTCGCGCAAGCGAAATGGGCAGCCTGGCGTCGCAAGGAACGTCTCGAGTCCGCCTGTGAAGAGATGCTCGACGACCAGGTCACGTTGATCGTGTCCTGCCTAGACGCCGTGTTCGTTCACGGGGACGACTAACAACTTGCCTCACCGCGACGGCGGGGCGCCCTACTCACCAAGAAACCCGCCCAGACCATTGGTCTGGGCGGGTTCCGATTTGTGGAGCTAAGGGGATTCGAACCCCTGACCCCCACACTGCCAGTGTGGTGCGCTACCAACTGCGCCATAGCCCCTCGTCGTGCTGGTCGACGGTACACCAATGAGCACTTCAGGTTCAAAACGGCACGTCAGGGGACGTCGCCACCAGCATCGGGACCCAACGGCCGGGCCTCGGTGTGCTCCGCACTGGTCTTCGGCCGCGTTTCAGGCGCGAAGATCCAGAACACCGCCGCGGCCAGCAGGATGGCGCCGCTGAAGGCGAACGCCGACCCGTAGGACATGTACTGCGCGATCTGGCCCACCGCCAGCGAGCCCAGGATGGCCCCGAAGTCCGACGTCATCTGGAACGTCGCCACGGCGGTCCCGCCACGCGCCTTGCTGCCGACGATGTCGGCCACCGCCGCCTGCTGCGGCGCGATGAAGATGCCAGTCGCCGCGCCCGTCACGAAGGCGGCGGCCAGGAACAGCGGCAGCGACGTCGTGAAGCCGACCAACACGGTCGTCACCGCGGCCACCGGAAGGCCGATCAACAGCGGGATGCGTCGGCCCACCCGGTCGGACAGGTACCCGCTCACGATCACCACCGACACGTTCCCGATGGCGAAGGTGGCCAGCGCCAACCCGGCGATGCCTGCACCCCGGTGCAGCACCTCGACGACGAACAGCGGGACCAGCGCCACCCGCAGGCCGAACGCCGACCATCCGGTCGCGAAGTTCGACGCCAGGGCGGCCCGGTAGGCCGGGTTGCGCAGGGCCGCGCGGACGCTGAGGGCCGCCTCGGTCTGCTCGTTCGCCACCGCAAGCGAGGACGTGCGCAGTACCACCAGGACGACACCGGCGGCAATCAGCAGCGCGACGCCGTAGATGACGAACGGCATCGACAGTCCGAAACCGACCGTCAGGCTGCCCAACACGGGCCCACCGACCGAGCCGACGAGAAAGGCCGAGGTGAACATCCCCGACACCCGGCCTCGCGCGTTGGCCGGGGAGATCCTGATCATCAGGCCGAGCGACGAGACGGTGAACATCGCCGAGCCAAGCCCACCAAGCGACCGGAAGGCCAGCAGCTGCCAGTAGGTCTGCGCGAACGCGCACGCGCCGGTGGACAGCGCGACGATCAGCAGCCCGGAGACGTAGACCCGCCGCTCCCCCAGCCGCTGCACCAGCAGTCCCGCGGGCGGCGCCCCCACCAGGCGCATCAGGGCGAACGCCGTGATCACGAACGTCGCCGCGCTGATGCTGACGCCGAAGTTGCGGGCGTACTGCGGCAGCACCGGCGCCACCACCCCGTACCCGAGGGCGACGATCACATTGCAGAAGATCAGCACCCAGACTTCGCTTGGGAGCTTCTCCTTCACGGGAGCTGGACAGTCTGCCTCCGGGTCGGATCTCACGCTATGACTGTATTCACCACCTCGCGGGCTGCCTCCTGCACCTGCGCGAGATGCTCCGGGCCCTTGAACGACTCGGCGTAGATCTTGTAGACGTCCTCAGTGCCGGACGGCCGCGCCGCGAACCACGCGTTCTCGGTGGTCACCTTGAGCCCGCCAAGCGGGGCTCCGTTGCCCGGTGCGGTGGTCAGCTTCGCGGTGATCGTCTCGCCAGCCAGTTCGGTCGCGCTCACCTGCTCCGGCGACAGCTTGGCCAGACGCGCCTTCTGCTCCCGGTTGGCGGGGGCGTCGACCCGGGCGTAGGTCGGCGCCCCGTACTTCTCCGCAATCTCGGCGTAGCGCTGCGAGGGAGTGGAGCCGGTGACGGCGAGGATCTCCGAGGCCAGCAGCGCCAGGATGATGCCGTCCTTGTCGGTGGTCCACACCGACCCGTCGTTGCGGAGGAACGACGCACCAGCGCTCTCCTCCCCACCGAATCCGATTGTGCCGCCGATCAATCCGTCGACGAACCACTTGAACCCGACGGGCACCTCGACCAGCTTGCGCCCGAGTCCGTCGACCACCCGGTCGATGATCGAGCTGCTCACCGCGGTCTTGCCGACGGCGGTGGACCCGGGCCAGTTCGGCCGATGCGTGTACAGGTAGTCGATCGCGACGGCGAGGTAGTGGTTCGGGTTCATCAAGCCGCCGTCGGGGGTGACGATGCCGTGGCGGTCGGAGTCGGCGTCGTTTCCGGTGGCGATCTGGTAGTCACCGATCTTGCCGATCAGCGACGCCATCGCGTTCGGCGAGCTGCAATCCATCCGGATCTTGCCGTCGGTGTCGAGCGTCATGAAGCGCCACGTGGCGTCGACGAGCGGGTTGACGACGACCAGGTTGAGCTTGTGCCGTTCGGCGATGACGCCCCAGTAGTCGACGCTCGCGCCGCCGAGTGGGTCGGCGCCGATCCGGATCTCCTGGGCGCGGATGGCGTGGATGTCCACGACGTTGGGGAGGTCGTCGACGTAGGCGTTCATGTAGTCGTGGCGCTCGGCGAGCTTCAGTGCCTGCGCGAGCGGAACCCGCTTCACGTCGGCGAGGCCGCCACGTAGAATCTCGTTGGCGCGCTTGGCGATTACCCCGGTTGCGTCGGTGTCGGCGGGACCGCCGTTGGGTGGGTTGTACTTGAAGCCGCCGTCGCGCGGCGGGTTGTGCGAGGGCGTGACGACGATGCCGTCGGCCAGATCGCTGTCGCGGCCCCGGTTGAATTGCAGGATGGCGTGGCTGACGGCGGGCGTCGGCGTGAACCGGTCGGCCCCGTCGATCATCGCCACGACGTCGTTGGCGGCCAGCACCTCCAGCGCCGACACCCAGGCCGGCTCGGACAGCGCGTGCGTGTCACGGCCGATGAACAACGGACCCGTGGTGCCCTGCGCGGCGCGGTACTCGACGATGGCCTGCGTCGTGGCGAGGATGTGCGCTTCGTTGAACGCGGCGTCGAGGCTCGACCCCCGATGCCCCGACGTCCCGAACGTCACCTGCTGGTTGACGTCCTCGGGGTCCGGCACCACCGAGTAATAGGCGGTGACCACCTGGGCCACGTCGATCAGGTCTTCGGGAAGCGCCGGTTGTCCGGCACGGGGGTTGGCAGCCATGAATGTGATTCTGCCCCTTCGGCGGGCTGCGCACGCCCGCGTCACCAAGAATTCGCCTACAGCGCCCACGCCGCCGCGAGGCCTGCGGCGCACCCGGCAACCGACAACACCAGCGAACCCAGCGCGTTGACCAGGGCCAGGCCGGGCCGCTTCTGCTGCACCAGCCGGACCGTTTCGAAGCTCGCGGTGCTGAAAGTCGTGTAACCGCCGCAGAATCCGGTGCCGATCACGGTCTGCCACACGGCGGGCTGCCCCGCGAAGAGCACCAGGCCTGCCAGCACTCCCAGCAACAGCGACCCGGTGACGTTGATGAACACCGTCGCCCACGGGAACGTCGTCTGCCACCGGCGCTTCACCGACGAATCGAGCAGGAACCGCGCCACGGCTCCGGTGGCGCCGGCGAGGAGGGTGAGCGCGACGATCACGACCGTGCCCGCCGACGGTGGACGGCTGCGGAGGCGACGATGCCGAGCCACGCCGTGACGAGTCCACCGACGACGCTGACCACGCCGTAGGCGATCGCCGTGCCGAGGTGCCCGTGCCGAGTCAGCAGGACCGCCTCCAACGCAAAGGTGCTGTAGGTGGTGAAGGCACCGCACCCTCCGGTCCCTGCGCAGAGTCGGGCTCGGAGCCGCCAGCCCGAGTCGTCGCCCAGCCGGGCCAGCGCTTCCAGCAGGGCCCCCAATACGAACGCACCGGTGAGGTTGATCAGAAACGTCGCCCACGGCCACGCCGCGCCGTCGTGCGGCAGCATTACCTCGCCGTAGTACCGCAGCGCGGTACCGACGACGCCACCGGCGAACACCCACGCCACCGACGACGGTCGCAGGTGCAGGGGTCTGCTCGGTCTGGCTGCGACGTCGGGGTCAGACGGCAGCTCGGAATGGGAATCCGGACGGGTCACGGCGCTAGCCACCTGCCAATACACGTTGCATCACAATGCATTTCACCCACCGACCAAAACAACGCCGGTCCAGACCAGTCCGATCACCTTGACCAGTTCGAGCGCCACGTAGGCGAGGTGCGCCTTGGACCGCCGCCCCTCGTCCCCTTCCAGCACGGCCGTGCTGTGCCGCGACAACAGCGGCCGCACCACGATCGTCTGGGTGAGCAACGCGCCCACCGCGACGCACAGCGCGATGTTGAGCGACGTCGACGTCTCGTGGGTGAAGAGCGCCGCCGCGATCACGACGGCGAAGACGTACTCGAAGACGTTCAGCGCGCGGAACACCAACCGGCCGATGCCAAGGCCGATCCGCAGGGTGACACCGGGTGCACGGAACTTCAGCGGCGCCTCGACGAACGAGATCGCCAACACCATGCCAAGCCACACGAACGCCGCGGCGATCGCCCACCTGGTGCCCGTGTCCACCGCGGCAGCCTACGGCAGGGATGCGATGGTGGAGGGATGCATGGTGGATCCGCCAGGGACCGCGACTACGTGGCCGAGCTCGTCCGGTGGCAGGAGGCCGGGGCCATCTGGGAGCTGGTGGCGCGGACGGCTCAGGGCGTCACGATCGCGCTGCTGCGGTGCGACGGCGGTGAGGAAGTCGACCGCTTCACCTCCGACGACGAGCGCCTGCTCGAGTTCGTCCGCGACCGTCGGGTCTGAACGCCCCATGCCAGACACCATCTACGCGGACGTCTCCGAATGGCAGGTGCCGGTCGACGACAGCTATCCGCATCGGGTCCTGTGCATCCGCTCCAACGACGGCGACCATCGCGACCGCAACTGGCACGTCAACTACCCGTGGTGCCGAAGGCGTTGTGATGCAGGCGAACTCGAGTTCTTCATCGTCTACTTCGTCTGGCGGCCCAACTGGCGGCGCACCGTCGACGTACTGACGGACATGGTCGGCGAACCGCATCCGCGGATGGCCGTGATGATCGACGTGGAGAGCTGGGGCGGGCAGATCACCGGCGACCAATCCGACGGCGTCAACCGTGCCTATTGGGCCGTCGCCGACTGGTTGGGCAGCCCACGACGGGTCATCGGATACGGCAACGTCGGCGAGCTGAACCGGCTGTGGCTAGTGAAGCCCGAGGGAATCCGGTTGGTGGTCGCCGCATATGGATCGAATCCCGACTACCCCGGCAAGGTCGCCCACCAGTACACGAACGGCGAGGGATACGGGAACGGGACCACGTTGCCCGACGGTGCGCCACCCTTCGGCGCCTGCGACATGAACTCAGCCGACGGCCTCACCCCACGACGGTTCGCCGCCGCCTGCGGCATCCACGTGAAGGACGGCGCCCCGACTCTCGGTGCGAGGAGGTCGAGGTGATCGCGCGATACGGCTGCGCCTTGGCCGTCGCGTTGGTCTCGGGGTGCGCCCCGAGCGCCGAACCACCCGCCGCGTCGCCGTCAACCAAAGCGCCGTCCATCGCGACGACGACCACCATCACCACAACCGCACCCGAGTCGGCACCGCCCATCACCCGCGCCGCGAACTGGTACGACCTCGGCATCGGCGACTGCCTTGCCGACCCGCCGCCGGTCGACCCCACCGTCGTCACCGTGACCGTCGTCGACTGCAGCTCACCGCACCGCGCGGAGGTTTACCTGCGGGCACCGATGGCCGTCAACACCGCCGTCGCCGACGTCGTCGACCGGACCTGCGGTCGAGGTCTCACCGACTACACCGGCCACACCGTGGACGACGGCACCTTCGCGACGACCTATCTGATCGACTCCAACCAGAACCGCACGTCGTCGAATCCCACTCCGAGCACCGTCATCTGCCTTCTCGAGGCGACGGGTGGCGGGCCGCTCGTGTCGTCGGCCCGCCGGTGAGCACTACTCCGACTCCTCCACCACCGCCGCCTCGACCAGCAACGACATACCGTGATGCCGAGGCATTTCGAGCGCGAAGCTGTGCAGGTCGTCGACCGTTCCCACGGTCTTGCCCGTGAACATGTCCATCACGTGGCTGCCGGGCGGAAGGTGTTCGGACCGCACGGTGCCCGCGATGTCCTCGTTGGCGAAGTTGAGGATCGTCAGCTGATGCTGACTGGGATCCTCGAGCTGGTGGACGAGCACCAGCATCCCCTTCTGCGACACCTCGGGGATGTCGACCTGCACGCTGGTCGCGATGCCGTAGTGCGAACGCACCCGCAGAATCGCTTGCAGCTGGCGTAGGAAGCTCGTCTCGTCGGCGAGCTGTTCGGGGATCGACCCGTAAAGGCTCCGCCCGCGCGGCATTCCGGCCATCGACCGGGTCGCCCGCTCGTTGACACCCATCAGGTCGTGCCCGGCGCGATGGATCCACCGGGTGTCGCCGCCGCGCATCAACTCTGCGACCTCACTCGACGGCAACGTCAACATCCCGCACATGTCCCAACCCGACAGCGCGAACACTCCCGGCTGCAAGGCGTTGAACATGGCCAGCAGCAGATGGGCGCGGCGGATCGGGTCGACGTCGACGATGTCGTCGAGGTTGGTGACACCCAACGCCGCGGCGACGACGGTGGCCGTCGTCGACGCGATGCCGTTGGTGGTGAAGACCAGGTTGTAGGGGGCCTTCTCGCCGGTGAGCGCCTGCAGGAGGTCCTGGCGAACCGATTCGCCGAGCTCCTCGCCGGTGACCTCTTCCCCCTTGTAGGTGTAGACGTCGTCGCGGTGCCCAGTGGACCAGTGGACCAGCTCGTAGGTCAGCTCGTCGTGGTTCTGCAGCGCGTGGATCAACGACGCCGGGTCGACGCCGAGCTCGATCGACGTCCGCAGCGTCAACCGCAGGAACTCGGTGTCACCGGTCGCCAGGGCGTGCTGATAGGCGGGTCGATTGATGAAGTCGTAGGACAGGTCGGCGCCGGCCTCCCCGACCTCGCGGATGTCGTCGATGGTCAGGTTCAGCTCCTGGAAGGTGAACCCACCCACCTTGCGCACCATGCTGGCGATGAGGTGGTTGGCCGCCTCCGACAGCGGATGCCCCTCCGACCAGGCCGGGCTGCCCTCGGCGGCGCTCTTCTCCACTCCGAGGAACCCGTTGGCGTCCAGTCGCAGCGCACCCGTGCCGAGGTCGGTCAGCGAGTGCAGGGCGTCGCCCATCACCATCCGCATTCCAGCGAACGTCGGGTCGAGCCAGTTGATCGACGGCTGCCCGTCCTTGAAGTAATGCAGGTACACCCAGCGACGTTCGACGCCGTCGACGCCGACGACGGGCCGCGTGACGCTCCAGTTGGTTTCCTTGACGCCCTCGGCGAAGAAGATCACCCGTTGTAGCCGGCCGATGATGTATCCGGCCTTGTCGAGCCACTCCTCGGTCGCGGCGTCGATGTTCACCGAATCCGCACCCGCCGGGGTTTCTGGCAACTCATGCCAGTCCCTAGGGTCGATCTCCACCATGTGGTAGATCCCCGGGTAGTCGGCGTAGTGCATCTCGGCAAGCCGGAAGTCGGCGCCCTTACCGGTGTGACCAGGCACGACGTCGTCGATGATGGTGCCGCCGTACCAATTGGCGGTTGCGCACATCTTCCGGAACTCGTCCTCGGTGCCGAAGGCGGGATCGATCTGGGTGCTGATGCGGTCGAAGTGACCGTCGACGCTGGGGGTGTACTCCCACCCCGAGATGCCGCCCGCGCGCTTGACGGGACCGGTGTGCACGCCGTCGATGCCGATCTCGGCGAACGCCTTCCACATCTCCTCGTCGGCCATCGCCGTCAGGAACGACTCGTCCGGCCGGGTGATCAGCGACAGCGGATAGGCGGTGAACCACACCGACGCCGCGGTCACGGCGCTACGCGGGTTGGGGTTGGCGAAGGGGTTCTGCCACATCGACCCCTGGCCGGAGAATTGCTGGCTGATCTCGTTGGCATCCGAGAGCATCGACTCGGACAGCAACCACTTCACGTAGGCCGGGTTGTCCGCGGTCGCCTCTCCGTCGCGCGCGACGGAATGCCGCGCGAAGGGCGCCTTGACGCGGGGCCGGAAGCGCAGCGTGCGTGGCCGCGCAGGGTGCAAGTGTTCGTCGTAGGTGATCTCGGTTGGCTCGCGCGTCGGATCCTCACTTGCTGTGTCCGTCATCTACATCCTCACCACTCGTTGACTGCCTGGACCCGTGACGCACACCGTGGCCCGCCTGCCGCCGTATAGCCGTTGGTCGAATCTTGAAACTTGGGCTCCACCAATCTAGGCGGCGCAGCCGACTACGGCGCCACGGCCGACCAACCGTGCAACGATCCCCCGGTGAAGGAGTTCCTCGAGTTCCTCGGAGAGCAGTCGCCGTACGACCGCCTCGACGACGACGATCTGCACCGGCTCGCCAGTGCCGTGGACGTCGAGTACTTCACCGCGGGCACCGTGATCGTCGAAGCCGACGCGGCGCCCCTGGATTGTCTTTACGTCATCAGGGTCGGCGCCGTCGAGATCGTCGACCGCGGCCGCAGCACCGACGTGCTCGGCGCCGGTGAGACCTTCGGCCACATCTCGGTGCTATCTGGCCTGCCGCCACCGCTGCAGGTCCGTGCCGTCGAGGACACCCTCTGCTACCGACTTCCCGACCCCCGCACCCTGCTCGCCCACCCCGACCGGCTGCGGTTCGCGCACTACGGCGGGCTGGTCGCCAGGGAGCGGCTGTTCAGCTCGGGTGAGTCGTTCGCCCGGTTGGAGCGTCCGATCGGCGACGTCGCCCATCCGATCACGTGGTGCGACGCCGACGACACCATCCGCACCGTCGCCGAACTGATGACCGCCGCGGGCCGGTCGTGCGCGCTGTTCCGGCGCGGCGAGCAGATCGGCATCGTCACCGACGACGACTTCCGCCGCCGGGTCGCGACCGGCGAGGTCGGCGTGGACGCCCCCATCTCGGCCATCGCCAGCACCCCGGCGATCGCCATGAGCGTCGACCGGACCGTGAGCACCGCGTACCTGTTCATGGTCGAGCACGACATCCACCACCTCGTCGTCGTCGACGCCGTCGGCACCGCGATCGGGGTGGTCCGGGTGGTCGACATGGCGGCCGCCGAGGTGCGCAACCCGTTGGTGATCCGCTCGGCCGTCGCGGCGGCAACCACGATGGACGACCTCGTCGACGCGTGCCGACTGCTGATGCCAACGACGGTCGAACTGTGGGACGCCGGCGTGCCCGTCGAACACCTCGGCGCGCTGCTGTCGGCGATGATCGAGTCGATCTTCCGCAAGGTAGTCGAATTGCACAGCACCGCATCGCCTTTGGCGGACCTGGACTGCTCGTGGATGTTGATGGGCTCGTTGGGTCGACGCGAACCGTTGCCCAACTCCGACGTCGACACCGCGCTGGCGTGGGCGGTCCGGGAGGCCGGCGACCCCGTGCCGACGCGCGACGAGGTCGCCGCCGCCACCGTGCCGCTGATCGACGCCCTCGGCCGGTGCGGTCTCGCGCCGTGCCCGCAGGGCCTGAATGCGTCGACGCCGCTGTTCAACCGATCGCAGCGGCAGTGGCGCGAGATCGCCGACCTGTGGCGCGCCAACCCCGACAACGTCGACTACCTGCTGATGGCTTCGACCGTGCTCGACGCCCGCCCCATCACGCGGCCGGTGCTGATCCGACCGCTGCGCACGGCGCTGGTGGGCGGCGTCGGCCGGGACGCCTTCACCCGATCGTTGAGTCGGTTCTCCATGCGCGATCGCCCGCCGAGCGGATTCGTCAGGGGGTTCGTCGTCGAGCACTTCGGCGAGCAGAAGAACCATCTGAATCTGAAGAAGGCCGGCCTGCGTCCGGTGGCTTCGCTGGCCCGTGCGTTGTCCCAACGCACCGGTGACCCAACGGGTTCCACGCCGCAACGGTTGGAGCGGGCGCATCGCAGTGGGCTCCTGACCGCCGACGAGGCCGACGCGCTGTCGGGTGCGTTCAACCTCTTCTACCACCTGGTGTTCGACAGTCAGGTCGCCGCGATCAAGGCGGGCCTGCCGGTCGCGTCCGCCATCGATCCCGCGACGCTCGACCCGCTGGAGCGACGCCACCTCCGCGCCGCGTTCCGGACGATCAACGGCATCCAGGACAGGCTGAGCCGCAAGTGGTTTGGGTACGAGGGGCTGTGACGCCGCGGTGATCGACTGGACCCGCCGACTTCGCGCGCGCCGGCCACGGCGTGCGATGCCCGCCGACGTCGAGTGGCGAACGGACACGTTCGTCGTGATCGACCTGGAGACGACCGGCCTGGACCCCCGCCACGACCACATCGTGTCCTACGGCGCAGTGCCCGTGCGCGGCGGCCGGGTTCGGACGTCGGAGTCGGTGTACGGACTGGTCAACGTGCCGCACGACGTTCCGGGGACATCGGTGAAGTTCCACGGGATTCGCACCCAGGACCTCGAGGGTGCCCCTCCCCTTCTGGACTGCGTGGCCGCCCTCGACGCGTTGATCGGCGACCATCCCGTGGTGGCGCACTGCGCCTGGGTGGAGCGCTCGTTCCTGCGCAAGGCATTCCGCCACTCCTATCTGCCGTTCACCAGCTCGATCGTCGACACCGCGGTGCTGGCCCAGCGCGTCCTGGACGTCGAACTCGAACGCGGACAGTCGATTTCGTTGGAGTACGCCACCACCGCCCTCGGACTTCCCGTCCACTCACCTCATCACGCACTCGGTGACGCGGTGACGACGGCGAGCCTGTTCATCGCGTTGGCCAGCCACCTGGAACGCGGCCGCACCCTGACCACCGCGACCCTGCTCGAGATGTCCGCGGCCCCAAGCTAGTTAGGCTGCGCCCTCCAGGGCGAGCAGGGTGCGCTTGGCGTCGGTCCCCCCGAGGTAGCCGCCCATGGCACCGTCGCTGCGCACGACCCGATGACACGGCACGACGACGGGCAACGGATTCGTCGCACACGCACTGCCCACCGCACGAACCGCCTTGGGGTTGCCCGCCAGCTGGGCCACGGCCGCATAGCTGGCGGTGTGTCCGTAGGCGATCTCGGGAAGGTGGTGCAGGACGGTGCTGCGGAACCCCGCCGACAACCGCCAATCCAGCGGCACGTCGAAGCTCCTCCTGGCGCCGGCGAAGTACTCGTCGAGCTGCTGGGCGACGGCGTCGAGGCGGCGGGGCGTGCGCAGGATGCGTGGGCTCACCCGGTCGGCAAGACCCTGGAGCACGGCGTCGTGGTCCTCGACGGCGAAGGCGACCCGGACGAGACCCAGCTCGGTGGCCGCGAGCAGCAGTGCCCCCACGGGGCCGTCGACGACTCGGTAGGCGACGTCGAGCACCCCGTCGCGTTCGGCAGCGGCGGCGAGTTGAGCGTGCAGGGCAGACATGTCAGTCATCGTGATACTCCGTCAGTGGATAAGTTCGTCTGAGCGCGGCGATGCCGTCGGCGGCGGCTCGTCGGGCGGCATCGGTGCTGCCGCCGAGAATGGCGGCTACCTCCGCGTAGGGCAGACCCGCCAGGTGGTGATAGGCGACGGCGTGCCGCTGTTTGTCGGGCAGCCGGGCCAGGGCTGCTGCCAGATCGTCGTCGCGATCCGGCTCCGGCGGGCGGGCCCGGTCGGGCAGTTGGTCGGTCGGGATGGCGCGGCGGGCCCTGGCGCGGACGGCGTCGACGGCCCTGCGGTGGGCGATCGTCACCAGCCAGGCCTCCACGTTGGCGTCGACCGGCAGGTCCGGGTAGGCCTTCAGCGCCGACAGGAAGGTCTCCGACCACGCGTCGTCGGCGTCGGCGAACCCCACGACCGCTCGGCATACGCGTAGGACCGTCGGCCCGTGTTCGACCACGATCGCCTCGAAGGCACGCTTGCCCGTCACGCGTCTCATGGTGGCGGGCTCTGATCTGCGGTTGGCATGGTCCCCTCCTCGAGGATCGGTCTCTAGAGGGAAGACGTTCGCGGCCCCGGGAACGTGAGGTCGAGTCGGGTAGAGGCGTCACTCGGACGGACGTCATCGCCCGTTTCGACGCGGCGTGCAACGATCCGTTCGATCGGACCGTACTGTGTCCTCGAACTGAACTCGACGAGCAGGGCGCGAGCCTGAGCCCGCACCGAGAATCAGCTGATGTGTGTACCTGCGTCGAGGTGAAATCGAAGGTGTGCGTTTGATCCCGTCGGGAGACGGGAACAAGCTGCCCACCGTCCACGTTGTCGTGACGCCGGCACTGGACTCGAAAGGACAAAAATGGCCACTGATTACGACGCACCCCGCCAGAAGGAAACCGATGACGTCGCAGACGAATCGCTCGAGCAGCTGGCCGGACGTCGCAATGACGCCGCGACCGCCGTGCTCGACGTCGACGACGGCGAGGAACTAGAGGACTTCGAACTTCCTGGTGCTGATCTCTCGGGTGAGGAATTCACCGTTCGGGTCGTGCCCAAGCAGCGCGACGAGTTCACCTGCTCCAGTTGCTTCCTGGTTCAGCACAGCCACCGCCTGGCCCGCCAGGTCGGCGACAACATGATCTGCGCCGACTGCGCCTGAGCGACCTTCGCTAGACGCCGCGCTCGACGGGGAGCAGTCCCCGGTCGACCGCGGCGACCAGCGTGGCGTGGTCCGCTTCAGTCTGATCCGCATAGCGTCTGGCGAACGTGCACAGCGCGTCGTCCACCCGGCTCGACTTTCCCATGTACCCGGCAATCATCGACGCACCGCTTGTCCGCGCATGTCCCTTGGCAAGCAACTGGCCCACCACTCCCGCGTAGTCGGTGAGTGCGGACGCGTCCATCGAGTCCAGCGGAATCCGTCCCTTCATGTTCCTGAACTGCCTGACGTAGTACTGCAGTCCGCCCATCGTCGTCCAGCCCAGCAACGGGTCGCTGACCGTCTGCAGGGACTGCTGGTATTCGACGACGCGCTGGCCCTGGTGCGCGTGCCAGGCCGAATCGCCGTGCACGTAACGCGCGAGCACCGACCGGCGAGCCTGCTTGAGCTGCAGGAAGACGACGTCCTCGGCTGAGGAACCCTCAAGAAGGGCCACGTAGGCGCGCAGCCCGACGCTGCCCACGCCGACGACCTTGTGTGCGACGTCGACCAGCGTGTATCCACCGAGGACGCGCCTCCAGTACGACGGCAGCGTCTCGAGGTACCGGTCGAGCGCCTCGGCCAGCAGTTCGGCCTCCAGCGGTTCTGGCCGCGTGATGAGGGGCGGTTCCTCCACGATCCGGCGCTTGCCCTCGACCTGGTGGGTGAACCGCGGCAGGGCGCGGTCCCCCGTGCGGTGACGCGCCCGCTGCGCCGCCCTGGCCACCTGTGCCTGGAGGGGTCCCTCCGTCTGGGCCGCGAGCCGGTCGACGTCGAGGCGCTCGAACGACCGCGTGAACAGGGGCAGGTCGGCGAGCCGGCGCAGTTCCTGGCGATAGGACGCGACGCACGATTGGACGGAGGCGCCGCAGTGCTCCTCAGAGGTGCCGTTGTGCCGACCGGCGACCCAGATGCTGGCCACCAATCGGCGTAGATCCCACTCCCACCCACCGGGGTGGGCTTCGTCGAAGTCGTTGAGGTCGATCACCAAGTCCCGCTCCGGGGAGGCGTAGAAGCCGAAGTTGCCGAGGTGAGAGTCGCCACAGACGACGGGCATGATGCCGGTCGACGGCAGCCGGGCCACGTCCTCCGCCATCACCACCGCCGTGCCGCGCAGGAACCCGTACGGCGACTCGACCATGCGGCCCACCCGAACCGGGATCAGGCGGTCGACCCTGCCGCGGTGGCTGGCGTTGATCAGGTCGACGGGGTCGGGTCGGTTCGGCGGCACCGACCAGTCGGCCAACGAACTGCGCGGCACGGACTTTCGCAGGCTCTTGCCGAGGGCGTAGCGCTCGGCTCTGGTCACCGACTGTTGGCGCAGCGATCGATACATGGCACCGTCGGCTTGCGCCAGGACGGTGTGTCCACTGGTCGCTCCCCCGCCGTCCATTGGTAGCGATCGTACGACCGCTGGGCACCGCAGGTGGCGAGATGCCCCGTAGGCTCGGGCACGGCTATGGACGACTCAGTGGACCACCAGGTAGTCACGCTCCCCTGCGGACGTTTCCGGGTCCTCCGCGACGCCAGGACGATTCGCGCCCGCGGGCTGCGGTACGCCACGTCGCGCCGCTTCGAGCCGTGCGTGCCGGTGCCGGTGTCCGACGAGGTCGTCGACGCCACCACGGCGGGACCGGCCTGCCCGCAGCTGCCGTCGCGCCTCGAATTCGTCGTCGGACCACCGGCGACCGCGCTGGCCCAGGACGAGGACTGTCTGGTGCTGGACGTCGTCGCTCCGCTGCCCGACGGCGCCGCCAAGCCGGTGATGGTGTTCTTCCACGGCGGCGCCTACGTCACCGGCAATGGTCAAGCGTCCTTCCACGACATGACGGCCATGGCCGACGAGGGCGACGTCGTCACCGTGACGGTGAACTATCGGCTCGGCATCTTCGGCTACCTCGCGATCGACGGCGTGGCACCGGCGAACCTCGGCCTGCTCGACCAGATCGCCGCACTGCGGTGGGTCAACGCGAACATCGGCGGCTTCGGTGGCGATCCTGCCAACGTGACGGTCTTCGGGCAGTCCGCCGGCGCCGACTCGGTCTCCTGGCTGATGATCGCCGACGGCGTCGAGGACCTGTTCCGTCGAGCCATCCTGCAGAGCGCACCTCTGGGCGTTCAGCGCGGGCGGGCGGCGATGAGTCGAGCCATGGGCGAGGCCGCGCGCGGTGCACTCGGACCTCGACCTGATGCGCTGAGCACTCAAGACCTGCTGGTCGCCCAGAGCACCGTCGCCTCGGCAGCCGCCGCCTTCGGAACTCGTGCGCAGATGCCGTTCGGACCCCAGACGGGGCATCACCCGCTGCCCACCGAAGACGAGGTGGACGCCCGGCGCCGCGAGGTGGCCAAGCACATCCCCGTGATGATCGGTACGACGGCCGACGACGCCCGACCCTTCATGATGTTCAACCCGCGGTTGAAGCCCCTTCTCGGCGCACCGCTGGTCGGCTCGATTGCGCTGCGAGTGATCGGAGGTGTCGCCACCGACCGTAACTTCGCCGGTCCAGCTGCGGCTTTCGCCAGTCAGCACCGGCTCGACGGAGGTCACGCCACGACCTACGTGTTCGATTGGCACCCGAAGGGCAGCCCCCTCGGGGCGTGCCACTGCATCGAACTTCCCTTTCTGATGGGCACTTTCGACGCCTGGTCCCGCGCACCCATGCTCGGCGCCGATCCTCGGCAGGCGCTCGCCGAGCTGGGACCACGGATGCGCCGACTCTGGTGCGATTTCGCCAAGGGTGCTCGCGACGATCTCGACGAGCACCTGGTGCTACCGAGAATGGCGGACGACTAGGCCGTAGGCGCGCGTCGCTCCCCGCCGTGGCGGTGATCCGTGGCGTAGGCCCGGATGACTGCGTCGGTGTTCCCGTCGAGTTTGAGATAGTTCTGATTGAGCAGAACGGCAAGGTTTTCCACGGCGGCCGTGATGAGAGCAGCGGCGAGGCGGGTCTGAGGATGGGTACTGCCAGCGCAATCGTCGGCGAGCCGCGCCGCGTACTCGAGTGAGGCGGCCAACGAGGCGTCGGCCTCGACGTCGCGGAAGTAGTAGGTCGCTCCGTAATGAGTGAAGTCGTTGCGCGCCTCGACGATGGCGGCGGCCAACCCAGTGAGGACACCGGTGGGGATGCCGTCGACGCCGAGGTCGGGATTTGCTCTGCGCGCCTCTCGCAGCGTCGAGAGCTGCAGCGCCAGAACGCGTCTGCGGCGCAGGGCCGGATCGATTTGGAGCACCCATGACACGGCTGCGGTCAGGAGCATGAACCCGAACAGCGCCTCCATCGGGACCATCACGCGAAGGAACGGCGAGGTAGGCACGATATCGCCCATCCCGAGGGTCCCAATGGTCACCAGTGAGACGTACAGCGCATCCAAGGCGGCATGACGATCGGCGGGGTTCAGTTCGGTGCCGTAGGCGAAGCCGTCCGCCATCTGCGGAAAGTACAGCATCGCCCAACCGAGCACTGCCATGGCACCCCAGGTGATGACGACCAGGGCAATGCCGAGAGGGCCTGTCAGCGAAGCGATCCGACGATCATGTCGAAAAAGTCGCAACAGCCACCAGACGAGCTTCATGACGTGGGGCGAGACGCTGCCGCGGCCGACTGGGTGAAACAGCGTGTGAAACACGTCGTGCACCACCACGGCCACTAACAAGGCTCCGACCACTGCAATCAAGGCGTCCGCGGCGCACCTCCTCGCTAGGTCGGTTTCGCAATCGCTTCCGATCACACAGACCATGGGAAGCAGGCCATGGAGAGGAGACTATCGATTGTGGTCGTCGCTGCGCGTGAGCCAAAGGACATTTCATGACAGGGCCTTTGGCCACTTCTGCCTAACGGACCGCCCCGGGACCATGCAATGCCGAAAGGTCGGCTAGGCCGGAAGTTCGCCGTCCCACTTCGATTCCTGGCTCGGCAGCCGAAGCAACAATCGGGCACCGCCGAGCGGGCTCACGTCGAGTTCCGCTGAGCCACCGTGCAATTCGGCCTGCTGGGCGACGAGGGCAAGCCCCAGTCCCGAGCCCGACCGCGACGCGGTGGTACCGCGGGCGAATCGTTCGAACACCGCGGCGCGCTCGTCCTCGGGAACACCGGCGCCATTGTCGTCCACCGCAATCTCGACTCCCGCCACCGAGCTCACCACGCTGAGCCGAATCTCCGTGGCGTCACCGTGTTTGACGGCGTTGGCGATCGCGTTGTCGATCACCAGCCGCAGCCCGGCAGGTAGTCCCACGATCAACTTGGACGGCGACGGCGCGAGGGTGACGCGAAGGTCGGGGTAGACGCGCTGGGCGTCGTGGGCGGCACGGTCGAGCATCTCGGTCACGTCGAAGGAGACGAAGTCGTCGGCCGTGGTGAGCTCGCCCTGGGCAAGGCGTTCCAGAGCCGTCAGCGTCGCCTCGATCCTGCCCTGCGTGCGCACCACGTCGCTGATGACTTCGTCGCGCTGTTCGGCGGCGAGGTCCAAGGTGGACAGCACCTCAAGGTTGGTGCGCATCGCCGTCAGCGGTGTCCGCAGCTCGTGGGACGCGACGGCGGCGAAGTCGCGCGCGGACTCCAGCGCGGCCTTCGTCCGCTGCTGCTCGGTGCCGATGCGCGCGAGCATGCCCTCGACCGCCTCGGCAATCTCGACGGCCTCGCGCACCCCACGCACCTGAACCTCGTCGGGCATCGATTGGGCGTTGATGGCGCGGGCCTGCTGCGCAAGCAACCGGAACGGCACGATCATCAGCAACGAGATCACCCAGCCGACCAACACCGTGCCGGCGATTACGCCACTGCAGATCAGCAGGACGCGCAGGTGCAGTTCGTCGATCCGGTGCTGCGTCTCGGCCAGCGGCGCACCCAGCGCGATCGAGCCGACACCCGCCGCGAACGTGCGCACCCGGTACTGCACGCCGTCGATCTCGGTGGTGGCGTACCCGTCGGCGAGTTCGGGCAGGACGACGTCGTTCGGTACCGAGACGGTGATGCCGCCGATGCGGGCGGTGCGGACCACGTTGCCGTCGGGCTTGGGCTGACGAACGTCGGTGTTTGGCGTGCTGCTCAGCAGATTGCTGACGTCGCCGAGGCTGCTCACCGAGTCGAGTCGACGGTCGAGCTGGCTGTACTGGTCGTCGGTCACGCCCACCCACACCCAGGTGCCGAGCACGACGACCAGGATGATGACCGACAGGGCCGAGGTGACGACGATCGCGCGCAGCGACAGCACGCGAATCAGTGGCCCAAGCAGCCGGTAGACGCGGTCGTTGAGCTCCACTATCGAAGCCGCAAGACAAGCCCTGCGGTGACCTGCGGGGTTGGTCGGGCAGGCAGATCCTCGGTCAACACGTGCACCAGGTTACTGACCCCGGTCCGTCGTGATCGTGATGGTGGTCCAGGCGCCGACGTGGATGCGGTCTCCGTCGGCGAGAGGAGTCTCCGCACCCTCGGCCAACAGGTCCTCGCTGTCGTTGAGGCTGGTGCCGTTGGTGGAGCCAAGGTCGGTGATCGTCGGCCCGGTGTCACGGATCCTCAGCACCGCGTGCTGGGTCGACACGCCACGGTCGGCGGGCTGCAGGCCGAGGTCGACCTCCGGCGTCACGCCCTGGTCGCGGTTGTGCCGTCCAATCAACGCGGTGTGGTTCTGCAGGGCGATGCGGCGTTCGGGAAAGAACTGCGGGAAGTCGACGGTGTCGGGCCCTCCGCGGGCCACCACGCGGTCGTAGAACTCCCGGTCGGCCGTCACGACCGCGGTCCAGCTCACCGTCCCCTGGACGGGCGTCGCAGGAGCGGGCAGCGCCGAGTCGTGGCCGCACGTCTCGCAGAACCGTCCGCTGACCGACGCCCCGCACGCGGGGCAGGTCTTCGCCCCGGCTGCGGGCGCAGGCGCGGCAGGCGACCCGATCGGTGCCCCGCACACGTCGCAGTAGTCCTGGGCAGTCGAGGTATGTCCCTCTGCGCAGATCGCCATCAGGCGGGGTTCTCCTTCCGTACTCGGGCCGTCTTCGTCGAGCGCGCGTCGAGCGCCATCTCGTCGGCCGCGGCCACCTCACGTTTGAGCCGAGCCGTTCCTGTCCGCTCGTCGACGTCGATGACCTTGCCGAGTTCGGCCACCTTGTCGTCGTTGCCCGACTCCACGGCCAACTCCATGGCGCGTTGCAGTTTGGCCGTCGCGGTCGCCACGTCTCCGTCACGTCGCGCCGCCAGTCCCTGCTGAACCGCGTCGGCCAACTCCGCCTGCCCCGTGTAGTGCGCCACCCGACGGTTGATCCTCGCCGACAACGCGACCTCGGCCGTCCACAGCGCGTTGACGAGACCCTGCCCGAGAACCTGGTCGCCGGCGACGACGGTCATCCTGGCGGCCAGCTTCTCCTTGCCCGCCGCGGCGGGTTCCACCGCGACCTGGACGTGGTAGTCGCGATCCTCGGCTCCCCACGAGCCAAGCGAGTACTCGCCGATCTGCCCACTGACCTCCACCCGTCGGTGGGTCAGGTCCTCGACGGTTGGGGCGACCTGCTTGACGAACTCCACGGTGGCGCCCGCGGGCGTCCAGACCCGCAGGGTCAGGTCGGGGATCGACTTGCCCATCGAGGTGCGCATCATCGCCGCGAAGTCCTCGGCGAGGTCGTCGGCGTCGGCGACGATGTCCACCGTCCCCATCAACGCCGAAGAGATGGAGCGCAATTCGTCGACGCGCCACGCGGTTCCCACTCCGCGGCAGTCGCAGGTGAACCGCCCGACGCTCAGCGCGATCTCCTGTTGTAGCTGCTCCGGCGTCTCGTGCTCGTCCTTGCCGTCGGTCAGCAGGATCGCATGCGTCAGCGCGCCTGGGTATTGACCTACGATGTCGCGGACGTAGGCGAGCCAGGTGCCCATCGCGGTGCCGCCGTTGGGCCACAAGCCGTCGACCACCCTGGCCGCCTCCGCCTTGGTCGCCGCGCTCGCGCGCGTCGGCACCCCGTCCAGCGGGTAGACCGGTGCGGCGCTTGCGGTTCCGGCGACGACGATGAAGTACGTTCCGTCGCTGAGTTCGTCGATCGCGGCCGCGGTGGCGCGCTTGGCGCCGTCGAATTTGCCCGCGGGCTTCAGCATCGACGTAGAGCAGTCGACGATGATCGCCTCGACGCGCTCGGTGGGGGCGGCGTCGACCGCGGTATCGCTGCCCACGGTGATGCTGACGATCGCGTCGACCGTTCCGGACCCCTCCGGCAGGTACGGGTTGTGGTCGACGTCTACGGAAAAGCCCGGGATGCCCTCTTGCGCAGTTGAACTCATGTGTTTGCTCCGATCGGAATCACTGCGACGGTGATGTTGTCGTTGCCGCCGGCCTGAATGGCGAAGTCGGTCAGTGCGCGTGCTGCCGCCGCAGGGTCGACGCCCGAGCAGAATCGGGCGATGTCGGCGGCCTCGGGCAGGTAGTTCCACAGTCCGTCCGAACACAGCAGCAGCGTTCCAGGGCCCGTGACGGTGAGGGTCTGCACGCTCGAATCCGCCCACGGCTGCGCCTCGGAGTCGGCGCCCAGCCATCGGGTGATGGTGTGCGCGCCCCGCTGCACCAGCTCCGAATCGGGCGCGGCACCGGCCGTCATCAGTTCTTGGGACACCGAGTCGTCGAGCGTCAACTGCCGCGCAAGCCCCGGCGGTTCTGGCAGCCAGTAGGCTCGGCTGTCCCCCACGTTGCCCACCGTGATCTCGACGGCCCCTTGGCCTTTCGACACGACCGCCGCACCGGTGTAGGTACACGACGGCGCATTCTGCGGATCGAGGCCCGTCGCGGCGTCGGCGGCTGCCCTAGTCGCCGCGGCGAGCCCCGCGACGACCGCCGCGTGGGTCGCGCCCGCATCGGCCAACTCGACCAGCATGCCCTCGACGCCCGCCTTGGAGGCGGCGGCCGACGCCACCTGCGGCTCACCGGAGGTCGAGACACCGTCACACACCACGACGGCGAACGCCTCGAGCCGGCCGGGAACGCCGGTCACCGTTCCGGCCGCCGCGGCGTCCTCGTTGCGAGAGTGAAGCAGGCCCCGGTCGGTGACGAGCGCCATCGCCCCCAGCTTCGCCTCGTCGCGGTCGGGTGCGGCGCGGCGGTGACCGCATCCGGTGCAGTAGCCGTCGGAGAACACCTCGTTGCCGCAGTCGGCGCACGGACCCTCGAGCGCGACCGGTCGCGGGATGGCGACGCGGTCGAAGATCGGCCGCGGCACCTCGAACAGAGGCCCACCGCAGCCCTCACAGAACCGATCCGACGCCCCGACCGGTGCCGCGCAGGCGGAGCACGTCCCCGGCGCCCCGGTCATACCCGCGTCCTCGGTCTGATGGCGTTGGCCTTCTCCACCAACTCGATGCGCTCCCACATCCCCGACGACTCGCGGGCCAGATCGCGGTAACAGCGTTCCATTCCGGCTCGCAACCCCGGCACGGTGAAGTCGGCCCCGAGCAGACGCGGAATCGTGGTGCGCTGCCCCGCCTCCAGCCACCCGAGGGCCGCGCCGAGCACGCGCAGCCGGATCAATGCCCGCTTGGCGGTGGATTCGAGCGCCAGGGCGCTGGCCCGCCGGTCGACGTCGACCAACGTCTGCTCGTCCAGATTCTCCGCAGTGCGGCCTTCGAGCACGATCTCGATCGCGGCGGCGCCGGCATCGGTGAAATGGGAAGAGGCAGCGGGTATCTGATCGAGGGCCGCGACGGCGCCGACGCGGTCGCCGGCCAGCTCTCGTTGCCTGGCCAGACCAAAGGCGGCGCTGACGTAGCCGTGGTCGGTCCGCCACACCATCTCGTAGTACCGCTGGGCGTCATCGCGGGCGCCGCGCAGCTCGGCGGTGGCGGCGAGCGCCAACTTGGGTGCGAGCTCGCCGGGAAGCGTGGCCAGGACGGTGTCGAAATCAGCTGCGGCCTTGTCGAATTCACCCTCGAGGAGGGCGCACTGCGCGCTGTACCACAGCAGCCGCCAGTCCCCTGCGGCGGTCGCCTCGAGCTCGGCGATGCGGGCCCTGGCCTTGTCAGGGCTGCCCAGTTCCAACGACGCGCGCACCAGGCGCAGCGGAATCTCGACCGACGTGTTCTTGCCCTGAGTGGTGCCGCCACGGGCGAGGTCAAGGGCGTATTCGAGTTTGGCGGGTGGGGTTCCGCTGGTGGTCGCCAGCAGTGCGGCACCCGAGTCGGTCGGGTCGACGACCGGGACGGGCAGCGCGGCGATGACTCTGGCCGGCTTCACCGGCACGTCCCGACCGGCGCCGTATACCTCTCGCTGGGGGCTGAAGTAACTCGACTGGCGCGGCTGCGCGATTCCCGTGTCCGTGGAGGCGATTTCGTGCAGAACGCCGGTGAGCTGGTCGGCCATCTCCTCCATCGAAGAGAACCTGCGCAGTGGGTCGACGTCGGTCGCGCGAAGGATGGCGCGGTACAACGACTCGTACTTCGCGAGCACCGGTACGACGGCGGGTCCAGGCAACTGGTCGACGAAGCGGCCGTGTTCCTGAGGCACGTCCATCACCAGGACGGCGAGGGTGCGCCCGACGGTGTAGACGTCGCTGGCGACGGTGGGGCCGGTACGGGCGATCTCCGGCGCCTGGTAGCCGGCGGTCCCGAAGATCGCGCTCTCCTCGTCGTCCATCGCGATGACGGCACCGAGGTCGATCAGCTTGAGCTGCTCGTCGGTCTGCATCACGTTGTCCGGCTTGAAGTCGCAGTAGGCAAGCCCCTGGGCGTGCAGGTAGGCGACGGCGGGCGCGATCTCGACGAGGTAGGCGACGGCCTGGTCTGGCGGCAGTGGCGCGTTGCGGGCCTTGCGGATCTGCTTGAGTGAGGTGCCGCCGACGTACTCCATGACGATGTAACCGACGGGGGCCGTCGCGCCCACGTCCAGGTGTTCGACGAAGTTGTAGATCCGGACGATGTTCGGATGCTCGACCTCGGACAGCGTGAGGACCTCGGCGGCGGCCGCGGCCATCGCGTCGGCGTCGGTGGAGTTGATCAGACCCTTGAGGACGACCCAGCGGTTGTGCACGTTGCGGTCGACGGCGAGGTAGATCCAGCCGAGACCACCGTGTGCGATGGCACCCTGCACTTCGTACTGCCCGCCGACGACGTCGCCGCGAGACAGCTTGGGCACGAACGAGTATCGGGTGCCGCACTGAGTACAAAAGCCTTCGACCCGGCCCGGATTTCCGTCGGCGCTGCGGCCGACGGGCTTGCCGCAGTCGGTGTTGCCGCAGAACCGGCTGCCCTCGGGCACCTTGGGGTCGGTCAGGATGGCTGCGGCTGGGTCCCCCTTCGGAATCCTCGGGATGGTGACCACACCGGCGCCGAGGCGGCCCCGTGTGCTCGACGACCGCGACGATCCGGTCCGCGCCGTCCCCTTCGACCTGGCGGTGGGCCGACTCGCCGCCGTGGCCTTCGACTGCACGGGAGGTGGCGCGGGAGTGGACCCCGGTGCGGGCGGGGCGGTGCCGCAGACGTCGCAGTACCCGTCGACGACGGCGCCGGTGCAGCCAGGTTCGGTGCAAGTCATCTCAGGCTCCCCTGTTTCTCGACGAGCAACTCCTGGTAGGCCGCGACCGCCCTGGTCACCTCGCGCAGGTCGCATGGCTGCCTGTGCAGCAAACCAGAGGCAATTCGACTGCACGCCAACAGATCTCGATCCTCACCGAGGTCGAGCCTGGCGGCCTTCGCCTGGTAGGCCGTTAGCCGCCCCTTGAGTTCCATGCGACGGTCCAACAACCCCTGGGCCAGTTCCTCCTCCTCGGCGACGACCCGTAGCGCGGCCGTGATTCGCCCTCGGAGCGACCGCAGCACGGCCGGGTCCGGTGAAGTGATCGCACCGAACTCCGCGCGCAGGGCCGGCTCCACGTCGGCGTGCACTGGGAGCGGACCCGAGATCACGGTCCGCTCGGCCCTCGCCCGAACTTCCGCCAGCCGGTCGACTCCGTGTCGCAGTGCGTCGAGTTGGGCCGCGGTCTCGCCGAGCGCCTGGGCCCAATTGGCCCGCAGCGCAGCCAGTTCGGCGAGCTCGGTTGACCTTCGCTCGACCTCGGCGGTGATCACCCGGATGCGCGCCTCGACGTCCTGGGGGCTCAGGGACAACGGGTCGGTCGCCGAGACCGCCAACAGATCGGCGACCTCCTTCGGGAAGGTCGCACCCGCCTCGTCGAGTCGCTGCTGCAACGGCGCCAGCCGGTCGACGATCAGCGTGTTGACGCCGTCGACCTCGTCGAGGAACTCCACGACCGCTGGGTACGCGTCGCGCAGATGGGCCGCCATGTCGGCGAGCCCGACGCAGTCAACGGTCTCACCGGGGCCGGTGATCACGCGCTGCGCCAGAGGGATTCGCTCGCGGGAGACCTCCAGCGGGCGGTCTCGCAGCCATCTGGTCAACTCGCCGCGGTCGTCCTCGTCGAGCTTGGACCGCCGCGCCCGCAGCGCCTTGGCGGAGTCCAGAATCGACGTCATCCGTCCCACGTCCTGCCACAACCCGTCGAGGAACTTCTCCACCTCGGCCCACCGCCGGGCCGTCTCGCCCGCGGGCGGATAGCGCCGGACGTGCTGAAGGCCGGGATGGTTGTCGAGCTCGAGCAGCGTCGCCGAGGCCGCGTTCACCTCGTCGGTGCGCGCCCGGAGTTCGCGGTCGATCTCCTCGGTGGTCAGCATCGTCGTCAGTCCTGATACCGCGCGGCCGGCGGGCCGGGGGACGGCGCGACCTGTTGCAGGTTGGCCTGATAGAGCCGCTCCCACGTGCCGTCCTCGCGCATCTGGTCGAGGGCACCGTTGACGAAGCGCACCAGGTCCTGGTTCTCCAGTTTGACGCCCACCCCGTAGGGCTCGTCGCCAATGCTGGCGCCGACCAGCTCCAGGTTCCTTCGGTCCTGCGCCAGCAAGCCGGACAGCACGACGTCGTCGGTGCTGATCGCGTCGACCTGGCCCTGCTGCACCATCACCAGGCAGTCGGTCCACTGCCCGACGCCGTAGAGCGTCGGCCGCGGGTCGAGGGCGAACAACGCGGCCAGCGACGTCGTCCCCTTCACCGCGCAGACCCGTTTGCCGGAAAGGTCTGCCGCAGTTCGGATCCCGGAGTTCTTCGTCGCGAGGATGCGCTGCTTGGCGACGTAATAGGGCGTGGAGAAGGCCACCTTCTTCTTACGCTCACAGGTAATCGAGTACGTGCGGACGACCAGGTCGACCTGGCCCTCCTGAAGCGCGGTCTCCCGTTGCGCCGCGGTGACCACCCGCAGGTCGACCCGATTGGGGTCGCCGAAGATGCTGCGGGCCAGCTCGCGCGCAAGGTCGACGTCGAAACCCTCGAGCTGGCCGGTGGCCGGGTTGCGGGAGCCGAACAGGTTGGTCGACTGGTCGACGCCGACGATGAGACGGCCGCGCGCAAGGATGTTCGCCATCGTCGAGCCCGGTGGCATCGCGCCCGGCGCGGGCTGCGGACCGGGGCGAAGGCTCGCCTCCCTGTCGCAGTCCGCGTTGCCTGCGGCCGGCGCGGTGCCGACTTGCTCCGCACCGCCCGGCATGGCGTTGACGGGCGTGACGGTGACCGCCTGAGGCGCTTCGGGAGATCCGCAGGCAGAGGTGAGCGCGAGCATGACGAGCGCCATGGCGATCCGCACCTTCACAAGAACTCCTTCAGTCGCGGCCACAGCCCGACGACGGCGGCCGCCGCGGCGATCACCATCAGCACCAAGGTGCCGGTGGGACTCCACGACAGGCGAGTTCCCGCGGCTGAGACGTCGTCGCGCAGCGTGGTGCGGGTCTGTTCGATCGCGTCGTTCAGGCTGGTCTCGATGCTTGCGAACAACGCGGCCGACCCGCTCGGATCGGGTCCGATCGCCTGGGCGAGCGCGCCGGGATAATCACCGCCCTGGTAGAGCTCGACCTGCCTGCCGTGACTGGCGGTCCACGCGGCAACGCTGCCCGCCGCATTTTCGTCCTGGAGCAAGGCGGTCAGCTGGCCGATGCGGTCGCCGAAGGACTTCTCCCCCGCCGTGATGTCACCGCGCGAGATCAGCTGCAGCGTCTCCTCGGTTCTGGCCTTCTGCGCGATGACGCGCGCGTTCGCGAGTTGCTCGAATCGCGCCGTCCCCTGCGTTCGGCTTGCCTCGATGCTGTTGGCCGCGAACACATTGGCCGCCACGACCCACGCCGCGACCAGCACGACCGCGATCGCCGCGGCGATCAGGCCCATGTTGAACTGCCGGTTCGTCCGCCCGACCAGGATCAGCGAGCCGACCGCGATCAGCACCAACACGATCAGCAACAGGACGAGCCCGACTACCGGCAGCGACGCAACCGCCTTCTGGTCCTCGTCGACCGCCGCAAGGGCTTCCGTGTACACCTGCTCGGCACTGGGGAGCATCGAGGTCTGCATCGACGAGGACGCCTCCCGGAAGTACGCGGCGCCGACCGCGAAGCCTTGCCGGTTGTTGGCCCGCGCCGACTCGACCTGACCGGTGTAGGCGGCCAATTCGGCGGAAATCTGCGCCAGCGTGGTACGCGTCTGGGCGTCACTGGCTCCCAGCGTGGCGTCGGTCAACGCCTCGGCGGCGTCGGCGAGGGCCTGCTGGTAGCGCGCCCGCATGGGGGCCGTCTCGAGCCCGCCCGACAGATATTCGGTGGCGGCGGCGGCGTCGGCGGCCGACAGTGCGGCGTAGAGCTTCTGCGCGTTGTAGGCAAACGGCTCGGAATGGTCGAGAACGGCGTCGCCCTTGGCGATCCGGCTGTCGAGTTGACCCCCGACGACAACGCCGGCGACGACACACGATGCCGCGACGATCACGGCGATCAGTCCGATGACGCCGGGGGTGGTGCGGGCGAAGCGCCGCAGCCATCCCGCGGACGCCCGTGCGTCCAGCGTGGCCGTCGGTGTGTGCGTCGTTGTCATGTCGTTCACCCCCAGCCGCGATCGTAACCGCAGGCGGTCAGGGGTTCGGAGGTAGAACCATATTCGCCGACCGGTGAGTCGGTATCGACGGCGTCGTCAACGCGGGCTATGCGAAGTGGGCCTTGGGGATCTGCGCGTGGACGCCAACGGTCTTGTCGACCACCTGGCTGACGGAGAAGTTCGCCGCGGCCGACAGGTAGGCGTAGGCGGTCGGACGATCCATGCCGCGGTCGTCCTGGAGGAAGTTCAACGCGTTGACCACGGCGCGGCGCATCGCGACGTTCAGGTCGTTGCCTTGACCGTTGACCGCGCCGTCGGGATCGGACAAGCCGATCGGGATCCAGGCGTCCGCGTTCTCCGCGAAGGGGTACGCGTACGCGACCGACGGCGCGTCGCCACTGCCCTTCTTGCAGACCGTCAGACGGAAGGTGCCGCGCAGGGCCCCCTCCATCGCCGTCAGCGCGACTTCACCGTCGCCCATCGCCAGGTGGGGATCGCCGACGTAGAACAGCGCGCCGTCGGCGAAAACGGGCAGATAGAACGTCGAGCCGGGACCGAGCAGGCCGATGTCGATGTTCCCGCCGCCGAGGGTGGGTGGGATCGAGTTGGCGTTGGGAGACGTCAGACCGGGAGCGCTGGCGTAGGCGACGCCCATCATCCCCATGAACGGCCGAAGCGGAAAGCGAACGGCGGCATTGCCGAACGGCATGACACCGTGGCCGTCCTCGACGGCGGTGAAGGTGGAGACGTTGCCGTACTCGGCCGGGTTCTTCGTCTTCCTGCCGTCGGTGGCCAGGGGCGGCATTACCTCGTCGAGTGCAATGCCCGTCGGGGCCGCCCCACCGGCGGTCGCTCCGAGCGCACCCTTGCCGTGGCGGCTCGACACCACGCCGTATGGGACTCTCGGGGTGGCTTCGAGCGTCTCGATCTTCAGGACGTCGCCGGGCTGAGCGCCCTCGACGAAGATCGGGCCGGTGACGACGTGCGGGCCGTCGACGTCGAAGTTTCGGGGCGTGCGGTCGTATCCCGAGGCGATGTCCACCGCGTCACGAAGGACGTCAGACTCCGCAACACCATGAGAACCGAAGTACGCGATAGGATTTCGGCCCTGGTCCTCGAGGATTCCCTCATGGGACACCGCGTCGACTGTGACGGTTTGACCGGACTTCATTTGCAGCACCGGCCGCGACTCGACCGTCGGCACGTAGCCCCACAGCACCTGGTCGGGCTCCGAGCTCAGATAGTGGTCGCCGGGCCTGTCCCCGGTGCCGGGCTGAAGGATCGGGCCGTTGCCCTGCGCCGCCGGGCTCGACGGGGTGACACCGCTGCCACCCCCGGTCGCCGACGAGCACGCTGCCGCGGTGCCGGCGACGCCCACACCGGCGAAGACTCCGGCCACCGCCTGCGCGAACCCCCTGCGGCCGATGCCGCGGGCGATGGTCTCGGCGGCGTGTTCGGCCAGCGAATCAGTCATGTAGAGCTCCCAGCTCGTCGAAGGGCGAAGCGATCCCGGTATGGATTCCCCTGGTGCGTTTCTGAGAAGTTGCTGGGAAGTAACGACTCGCGACGAGCCTCGATTGGGGGTTATCCGACGCCGCGCGTGGGAACCAAGGAGCATGAGCACAGCGACGCCAGAGGTCGAGCCGGGCTCGCTCCGCCAGGCCATCGTCGGAGCGGGGATCGGCAACACCGTCGAGTGGTACGACTTCGCCATCTACGGTTTCTTGGCGACCTACATCGCCAAGACGTTCTTCCCGTCGGTAAACGACACCGCCGCGCTCCTCAGTACGTTCGCGGTCTTCGCCGTGGCGTTCTTCATGCGCCCACTCGGCGGGTTCTTCTTCGGCCCACTCGCCGACCGGATCGGCCGCAAGCGGGTGTTGGCGATCGTGGTCGTCCTGATGTCGCTGTCCACCCTTGGCATCGGACTGGTGCCGAGTTACGACTCCATCGGGGTCGCGGCGCCAGTGCTGCTGGTGTTGCTGCGCTGCGTGCAGGGCTTCTCCGCGGGTGGCGAATACGGCAGCGGCGCATGCTTTCTCGCAGAGTTCGCACCGACACGACACCGCGGGCTGGTCGTCGCGTTCCTGGTGTGGTCGGTGGTGGTGGGCTTTCTGTTGGGGTCGGTGACCGTCACCGCGCTGGAGACGGTCCTCCCAGAGGAAGCGATGAACGACTACGGGTGGCGCATCCCGTTCCTCATCGCCGGCGCCCTCGGCGCAGTCGGTCTCTACATCCGGCTGCGGCTCCGCGACACCCCCGAATTCGAAAGTCTTCAAGATTCGGGCGAGGTGGCCGAATCCCCACTGCGGGAAGCGCTCCACACGGCGTGGCGGCCCATTCTGCAGATCATCGGTCTGGTCATCGTCCACAACGTCGGCTTCTACGTGGTGTTCACGTATCTGCCCACCTACTTCACCAAGACCCTCGGATTCACCAAGACCGACGCCTTCGTCTCGATCACCGTGGCCAGCGTCGTGGCACTGCTTCTGATTCTGCCGCTGGCTGCGTTGTCGGACCGGATCGGCCGCAAACCGTTGTTGATCGCAGGCGCCGTCGGATTCGCGGTGTTCGCCTACCCGCTGTTCACCCTGCTCAACGCCGGCTCTCTGGGGGCGGCCATCGCCGCCCACGCGGGATTGGCCGCCTTGGAGGCAGTGTTCGTGTCGGCGTCGCTGGCCGCGGGCGCCGAGTTGTTCGCCACCCGGGTGCGGTCCACGGGCTACTCGATCGGCTACAACGTCTCGGTCGCCCTGTTCGGCGGCACCGCACCGTATGTGGCGACCTGGCTGACCGATCGGACCGGAAACGCCGTCGCGCCCGCCTACTACGTGATCGTGGCCGCGGTGGTGACCCTCGCGACGGTGCTCACCATGCGGGAGACGGCGAACCGGCCGCTAGCCAGCGGGGTCGAGGGCCCAGGAGCCCCGGTACAGCACGCCGACCACCCGAAGATCTGAGTCAAGCACCGCCACATCGGCTTTCGCGCCGGGGACCAGCCCGTCCGCCGGAAGACCAAGTGCCCTGGCGGGATTGAGCGAGGACTGCCGCACCGCCAGCTCCAGCGCCTCGTCGCGCGGTAACCCGCAGTGCTGGACGGCGAATCGGAACACCCGGTCCATCGTCGCCGTGCTCCCGGCGATGGTGTCCGTGCCCGCCACCGACGCAACCCCGTCGACGACGTCCACGGCCAGCGGCCCCAGGTGGTAGCGACCGTCGGCCATTCCGGTCGCCGCCATCGCGTCGCTCACCAGCGACACCCGGTCGGGCCCGACGCTGCGCGTGACGTGGCGGTAGATCGCGGGGGCGACGTGAACACCGTCGGTGATCAGTTCGACGGTCACCCGCGAATCTTCGAGAAGCGCGACGACGGGCCCCGGTTCGCGGCGGTCGACGGGACGCATCGCGTTGAACAGGTGGGTGCCGACGGTCGCCCCGGCGCCGATCGCGGCCCGTGTCTGCTCGTAGGTCGCCTCGGTGTGACCTACGGCGGCGACCACCCCTGCCGCCACGAGCTGGCGGATGGCCGCCAGCGCACCGTCGCGCTCGGGGGCGATGGTGACCATCCGGACGGCTCCCCCACCCGCCGCCAGCACGCGGTCGATCTCGTCGGGGTCCGGGTCGCGCATCAACGACGGCTGATGGGCACCGCACCGCTTGGTCGACAACCACGGGCCTTCGAGGTGGATGCCGTCGATCAGCCCGGCTCGAACGTCGCAGGCCAATCCCGTTACCTGCCTGAGCAATTCGTCAGAACTAGCGGTGACGAGGGACGCGACGACGGCGGTGGTGCCGTGCCTGCGGTGCACCCCGACGGCGGTCGCGGTCTCCTCGGGCGCGGCCGAGGTGAAGTTGGCTCCCCCGCCACCGTGCAGGTGCGTGTCGACGAAGCCGGGAACCACAGTGACCGCGCCGAGGTCGCGGTCGGCGGCTCGCGGCGCCGGACCACCCCCTACGGCCAGCACCACTCCGTCGGAGACGTCAATCCAGCCGGGCCGCAACAGTTCTCGGCCGGTGAGCAGGGTGTCGGCGGTGATCAGCACTCAGATGCCCTGCCACCCGGGCTTCGAGCGGTAGGTCTCGCGGTAGTAGTCGACCAACTGGAGCCGGCGGGCGGCGGCGTCGTCGAGAAGTACCGTCACGTGCGGGTGGTGCTGCAGGATGGTCGCCGGCCACATCGCGCTGACGGCGCCCTCGACCAGGTGGTGGACCGCCTCTGCCTTGCTGCGACCCGTGGCCACCAGAATCACGTGCCTGGCCTCCATGATGGTCCCGAGTCCCTGAGTGAGGCAGTGCGTCGGCACCGATTCGACGTCGTCGTCGAAGAACCGCGCGTTGTCGACGCGGGTCTGCCGGGTCAACGTCTTGATGCGCGTGCGGGACGCCAGCGACGATCCCGGCTCGTTGAAGGCAATGTGCCCGTCGGTGCCGATTCCGAGGATCTGGAGGTCGACTCCGCCGGCGGCCCGGATCGCGTCCTCGTACGCCGCGCAGGCGGCCGGGATGTCGTCAGCTCCGCCGTCGGGGCTCGACACGGCGTCGGGTGCGATGTCGACCCGCGAGGTGAACACCTGGTCGATGACGTTGCGGTACCGCTCGGGGTGGTCGGCGGGCAGACCGACGTATTCGTCGAGGGTGAACCCGCGGGCGCGGGCGAACGAAAGGAGCCCGCCGTCGCAGCGCACCGCCAGTTCGTCGTAGATCGCCAGTGGCGACGATCCCGTGGCCAGCCCTAGGACGGCGTCGGGCTTCCTGGTCAGCAGGGCGCCGATCGCGTCGGCGGCGATGACGCCGATCTCCGTGGCGTCGCGGCAGATGACGACTTCCATTACTTGTTGGCGGTGAAAAGGTGTGCGCCGGCCAGGATGTCGGCGCCTTCCAGGACGGCTTCCGCGGCGACGACGTTGCCCGACTCGCGCTCGTCCATGATGACGACGGGGACGATCGGGTTCAGGCCCTTGGCGACGATCGCCGGGACGTCGTAGGTGATGACGAGTTGACCGGCCGTGACGACGTCGCCCTCGGTGGCGTGCGCCGTGAAGCCCTCGCCCTTGAGTGCCACGGTGTCCAGGCCGAGGTGCACCAGGACGCCCACGTTGTCGGGCGTCAGGACGACGAAGGCGTGCGGCAGCAGCTTCAGCAGCTTGCCGCCGACCGGTGCGATCGCCTCGGTGACCTCGTGCGGTGGCTCGACGGCGGCGCCGTATCCGACCATGCCCTGAGAGAAGACCGGGTCCGGAACGTCCTGCAGGGATACCGCGCGCCCGGCGACCGGCGCGAGGACGTGTGTGGTGCTCATCTGCTCAACAATACGAGTACCGGTGCAACCGGGTCTCGTGTTCCCGGGTTCTCGTCTAGGCTTCCCCGCAGCTTTGGCGGTGGCCGGCATGGCCGGCAGAGGAGGGTGACCTGATATGAGCGGTACGACGAAACCCCAAGGATCACAAAAGAAGTCAGGTGTGCGAATCCCCGGCTTCGCGCAACTTCAGCGACTCGGCAAGAGTCTGATGCTCCCCATCGCGGTGTTGCCCGCGGCGGGCATCCTGCTGCGTCTTGGCCAGGACGACCTGCTTGGCAGCATCAAGGCTCCGGTCATCGGACCGTTCTTCCAGGCGATGACCGCCGCGGGCGACGCGATCTTCAGCAACCTGCCGCTCTTGTTCGCAGTCGGCGTCGCGATCGGGTTCGCCAAGAAGGCCGACGGGTCGACGGCGCTGGCCGCCGTCGTCGGGTATCTCGTCGTGCAGGCGGTGTTCAAGACCATGTCGCCGATCGTGCTGGCGGGTGAGGTCGACAAGGCGGGCGAGCAAGCGCAGATCAACTACAGCGTGTTTGCCGGAATCCTGGTCGGCCTGCTCACCGCGTATCTGTTCGACAAGTACCACACCATCCAATTGCCTTCGTATCTCGGCTTCTTCGGGGGTCGGCGCTTCGTCCCGATCGTGGTGTCCCTGGCCTGCCTGTTCCTCGCCTTCGCGATGAGCTACTGCTACCCGCTGTTCGACGCGGGCCTGACCGGTCTCGGCAAGTTCATCGGCGGCTCGGGAGCCATCGGCGCCTTCATCTACGGATTCGCCAACCGCATGCTGATTCCCCTTGGCTTGCACCACATCGTCAACTCGTTCGTCTGGTTCATCTACGGCGACTACCAGACCCCGGACGGCAAGGTCGTCACCGGCGAGCTGACTCGTTTCGCCGCGGGCGACCCGTCGGCGGGCCTGCTCACGTCGGGCTTCTACCCCATCCTGATGTTCGGCCTGCCCGCGGCGGCGCTTGCCATGATCCACGTCGCAAACAAGAAGCAGCGCAAGGTCGCGGTGGGCATCCTGTCGGCGGCCGCGTTGACGGCGTTCCTGACGGGCGTCACCGAACCGCTCGAGTTCGCGTTCATGTTCGTGGCGTTCCCGTTGTACGTCGTGCACGCCGTCCTCACCGGCCTGTCCCTGGCAATCGCCTACCTACTCGACATCCATCTGGGCTTCTCGTTCTCGGCGGGGTTGATCGACCTGCTGCTCTACGGCACGGCTCCCGCGGCGAAGAACATTCCGCTGCTGATCGGCATGGGTGTGGTGTTCTTCGTCGTCTACTACGTGCTGTTCCGGTTCGCGATCACGAAGTGGAACATGCGGACTCCCGGTCGCGAGCCGGAGCTCGAGTTCGAGGCGGAGGAGCGCGCCAACCTAGGCGAGGGAGACGTTTCCGTCACGACCGTGACGGCGGGCGGGTCGGTTGCCACGACCGAAAGCACGGCCGAGAAGCTCATCACGGCGTTCGGCGGTCGGGAGAACCTCGTCAACGTCGACGCCTGCATCACGCGGTTGCGGATGGAGGTCGCCGATCCGTCGAAGGTGGATCAGGCGCAATTGAAGGCTCTCGGCGCGGCCGGGGTGATCGAGGTCGGCAACAACGTCCAGGCCGTGTTCGGCACGCAGGCCGAGGCATTGAAGAACGACATCAAGGACGTGCTCTAGGACTAGTCCTTGGGCAGCACGAACGCGGCGATGGCGGCCGCGGCGAGCGCCAACGCCAGGATCGTCGTGGCGACGGCGGTCCAGCCATACCGGTCGAAGGCGACTCCGCCGAACCAGCCGATGACGCTGGAGCCGCCGTAGTAGAAGAGGTTGTAGAGCGAGGACGCCTGCGCCTTGCCGACGGGTGCCGACTGCCCGGTCCACCCCGACGCGATCGAGTGCGCTCCGAAGAACCCCGCCGTCGCGACGACCAGACCGACGAGGACCACGATCACGTTGTCGCTCAGGGTAATTGCCACACCGGTCACCATGATCGCGACGGACACCAGCAGGACCCGTTTGCGGCCGAAGCGGGTGGCCTCGGCCCCGGCGCGGGACGACGCCCAGGTGCCGGCCAGGTAGGCCAGGAACACCAGGCTGACCAGGAACGACGGCAGGAAGAACGGCGCTCCGGTCAGCCGGAACCCCAGGAAGTTGTAGAGGGCGACGAAGCCGCCCATCAGCAGGAAGCCCTGGGCGAAAAGGGCGAGCTGCCGGGGTGACCGCAGGTTGGCAGCCAACCGGTGGACGAGCGTCCCCTCGGGTCCGGTTCCTCGACGGGGAACGAAGCCGCGTGGTGCGGGCGCGAGCCTGACGAATGCCAGTGCGGCGCAGCCGCACAACACCGCGACGGTGAACACTCCCCCACGCCAGCCGACGAATTCCGCCACGGGACTGGCCACCAGCCGACCGAGAAGACCGCCGATCGTGGTGCCCGCGACGAACGTTCCTGCGGCTCGCGCGGCGTGCGCCGGGTCGATCTCCTCGGTGAGATAGGCGACCGCGATGGCGGGCACCCCGCCGACGAAGAGGCCCTCGACGAAGCGGCCGGCGAGCAACGCCTCGTAAGTGGGTGCGAAGGGGACCAAGAGCCCGACGGTGGTGGCGACGCTGACGGAGATCGTCATCGCCCTCACTCGCCCGATGCGGTCGGCCAACGTCGACCAGGGAATGACGCCGAGTGCCAATCCGACGGTCGACGCCGAGATCGTCAGCGCGGCGTCGGCGGCACCGATGTGAAGGCCGCCCGCGATGAGTGGCAGCACCGCTTGCGGCGAGTAGAGCTGTGCGAACGTCGCGACCCCGGCGAAGAACAACGCGGCCAACAGTCGCCCGTACTCGGCCGAACCGCGGCTATGACCCGCCCATCTCGGCGCGGCGCATTGTTCGATGGACACTCGATCCACGGTAGGAAGGCCCGCGCCATGTGTCCAATGCATGCAATTGTCCAACTTGATACGTCGGACACATCATTGCTCGTCAGCGGGTCAGGGCTGCTCCGCAGCGACGAGGAAGTCCGAGAATCGTTGTGCCGGCGGAGACAACGGGCGGTCGCGCTCCCACACCAGTCCCACCTCGCGCTTGGCTCCCCCGTTGGTCAGCGCCACGTGGACGGTCTTGGTCGAACCCGAGTCGTCGCGAGGTACCGGCACCACGGCGACGCCGAACCCGGCGGCGACCAGCCCCTCCATCGTCGGAATCTCGGTGGCCTCGAACACGATGTCCGGGGTCAGCCCCTCTTCGGCACAGAGTTCGTC
>Ga0247732_10000011_pt1 | contig 142082 bp, 141 predicted proteins | sample UWRJL163409C2_FD_180940 | JGI IMG/M metagenome (GOLD analysis project Ga0247732, IMG submission 180940) | Plant litter microbial communities from Arlington Agricultural Research Station in Wisconsin, United States - UWRJ-L163-409C-2 | ecosystem: Environmental > Terrestrial > Plant litter >... | reverse complement strand
GACGAAGACGGACGACGTGCGGATGAACCTCTACCAGCCGGTCGAACGTGTAACTGGTCCGATGCTCCAGCCCCACCTTGATTCCCATAGGCGTTGATCCCACCACACCCGGACGGGGGGTGCATCGTCGAAGGGGGCGAAGTCAGCCCTTGGCGACGCGGGCGATCAGGGTGCCCTTGGGGCGCAACACCAGAACGAGGACACCGGCAATCACGATGCCGACCAGGTTGACCACGAGCTGGAGCGCCGACTTGGCGGCGACGTCCCACGCGCCGACCGTTGCTGCGACGACGGCGAAACCGGCCGCGGTCACGGTGTAGACGGAGATGAACACGCCGACGAGTCCGGTCGCCTTCGCCGAGACCAACGACAGCATGCCCGCCGCACCGGCCAGCAACGCCACGACGAAGGAGATGGGGCCGACCTTGAAGATGAAGTCGACCTCGCTGACGTGCTGGACGCTGTCCAGGGTCAACCAGCCGAGCGCTTCGGCGGCCACGGTGGCGAGCCCCGTGACGCCCATCGCGATCGGGAACCCGACGACGAGGGCCGTGGCGGCGCGCTTTGCCAGACTTCGCCTGCGCTGCACCAGCGCAACGGACAGCGCCGCCAGTGGACCGAACTCCGGTCCGAGCACCATCGCGCCGACGACGGTCACCGTGGAGTCGGTGACGACCCCGACGGCGGTGAGCAGACACGCCAGGGTGAGAAACAACACGAAGGTGACCGACAGGGTGGACTCCTCGCGGGTGCGCCCGATCAGTTCGTCCCACAGCAACGCGTCGGCGGGATCTCCGGCCGCCTCGTCCTCGGCCCGGTGCGCGCGGGTCGACAGCACCGTGTCGAGGACTTCGAGGGTGATGGCGCCACGATGCTGGACGTCGAGGGCCTTGAGTTGGCGGATGAGGCCGTTGGCGCATTCGCGCGCGACGTCGGCGGTGATCTCGTCGCCGACGGGGTCGAGTGCGGCGCCCGGATAGAGCAGCAGGTTCGCCACGCCGACCTCCCCTCGGAGGATGTCGATCACCTCGTCGCGGAGGTCCTCCGGCGCGATGACACGCAAGTGCAGCACGGGGCGCACGTTAGCCCGAACACGTCCTGCGTGAAACGAACTAACGCTAAATGTGGGCACTCCACACAAACGTGTTGTAAATTCACACCGCAGTTGCTGCTTCCGCCCCATATCTCGGAATTTGGAGATCAACGCTGTGAAAATTGCACAGTCTGTGTGTGTCTGAGCGTGGACGCCAAGGCGCGGCGGACGCGGATCGAAGAGCGCGTCAGCGCTGAGCGCGAGGTCGGTTACGCCGACCTGGCCGCCGAGTTCGACGTCTCCGAGATGACGATCCGGCGCGACATGGAGGCGCTGGAGGCCCTTGGCGTCGTCCGTCGGGTGGTTGGCGGCGCCATCGCGTTGAAGGGCAAGGACAGCGAACCGACGTTCGAGACGAGGATCGCCAACGCCGCGGAGGAAAAGCGCCACATCGCCGATGCAGTGGCCGAACTCATCGGGCCCGGCGAGACGCTGATCCTCGACTCCGGGAGTACCGCACTGGCCGTAGCGCAGTCCCTCCGTGGACGCCGCCTCGGTTTGACCGTCCTCACCCCCAGCGTTCTCGCCGCCTTGGAACTGGTCGACGAAGCCGACACCACCGTGGTGCTCACCGGTGGCGAGCTGCGCCCCAGCGAGCTCAGCCTGATCGGTCCCGCGGCCGAAGACACCCTCTCCCAATACAACTGCGACACCTTCGTGATGGGCGTGGCCGGCATCGACGGTCTTCGCGGCATCTCCGACTACCACCAAGCCGACAGCAGAGTAAAACGGGCCGCCATCGCGCGCGCCGACCGGGTGATCGTCGCCGCCGACCGAAGCAAGCTCGGCAGAGTCACCTTTACCAGCATCGCCGCGCTAGGCGACATCCACGTCATCATCACCGACGGCGACCCCCAACACCCGACCCTGCTCGCCGCTCGCAAGGAAGGCGTAGAGGTCGTCTGCGTCGACGGATTGGACGCCGCCGCTGCGGAGGTCGAATCACTATGAGCAGCAGGACGATCGGCATCGACATCGGCACCACGGGCACCAAGACGGTGGTCTTCGACACCGACCTCGGCATCGTCGCGCAAGCCTCGCGTGAGACGGCCCTGCACTCACAGGGCCCGGGCTACGCCGAAGCGGACACCGCTCAATGGCACCGCAACGTGGTCGACTCCATCCAAGAGGCTCTGCACACCAGCGGGATTCCGGGCGAGTCAGTGACGGCGATCGCCGTCACGGGCATGGTGCCCGCCGTCGTGGCGCTCGACGACCGCGGTCAGCCGTTGCGCCCCGCCATCCTCCAGAACGACGCCAGGGCACACCGTGAAGTTTCCGACCTCGCAAGAGCGCTGGCGGACGTCGACCTGGTGGCGATGACGGGCTCGGCGCTGACTCAGCAGTCAGTCGCGCCGACCATTGCGTGGTTGCGTACGCACGAGCCGGACGTCTACGAGCGCACGGCGCACGTCGTCGGTTCATATGACTGGGTGCTGACAGCCTTGGGCGCCGACGTCCACGTCGAGCAGAACTGGGCGCTCGAGTCGGGGCTGTTCACCATCGACGGCGACCTCGCGGAACCCGTCCTCGCGGCCGCAGACTTCGATGCCAGCATGCTCGCCCCTGTCCACCGCCCGGGCACCAAGGTTGGCGAATTGAGCAGCGCGGCAGCACGTTCGACCGGACTGGCCGCAGGTACGGCACTAATCGTCGGGGGCGCCGACCACGTCCTGTCCGCGTTCGCGGCCGGGGTCAACGAACCCGGCGACGCGCTGGTAAAACTCGGCGGCGCCGGAGACATCCTGGTCGCCAGTGACACCCGCGTCGTCGACGAACGCCTGTACCTCGACGCCCATCCCGTCCCGGGACACTGGCTTCCGAACGGGTGCATGGCCACCAGCGGCAGCTTGATCCGGTGGTTTCAGACGCTCATCGGCGGTATCGATCTGGCCGAACTCGACGACGAAGCGGCCGTCACCGCACCGGCGGAGGTGCTGTGTCTGCCGTACTTCCTTGGTGAGAAGAGCCCACTGCACGACCCCGACCTCCGCGGCGTGTTCGCCGGCATGCACCTTGGCCACGGCCGCGCCGACCTCTATCGGTCGGTATTGGAGGCGATTGCCTTCGGCTTCCGCCACCACGTCGACGTCTTCACCGAGATTGGCATCGCGCCGCGCCGGGTGATGATCACCAACGGCGGGTCGAAGTCCACACTGTGGAAGCAGATCCACGCCGACGTCCTCGGCATCGAAATGCGACCCGTCCGAGGACATCCCGGCGCCTCCCTGGGCGCCGCGGTCATCGCCGCAATCGGCGTGGGCGCGCTCGACGACTGGTCCGACGCCGCTCGATTCGTGACCTTCGACCGACCCGTCGTCCCAGACCCCACCCGACGAGCGACATACGACGACGCATACGCGAACTGGCGCCGCCTTGGAATAGCGATGACACCCATCTCGCACGCGATGGCGAGAAGCCCCCGATGAGATTTCGACAAGTGAAAGGAACTGTGCCGCACATGAAGTCAACGACTCCCCCGACACCACGGCGGAGGCGGCCGTTCCTGGCTGCGCCCGTGCTCACGCTATTGGCCGCCCTCACCCTGATCCTCGGTGCATGCGCCGGCAGCGGAGGCCCCGAACAGCCCCAGGCCACGGGCAGCGGCGAGGTCGCCAAGGACGTTTCGGGAACCGTCCGCATCCTCATGGAGAACGTGCCCGACACCGACGTCGTCAAGGCGATGGTGCCGGAGTTCAACAAGGACTACCCGAACGTGAAGGTCGACATCGAGACCCTGACGTATGACCAGATGCGCGACAAGCTGGTGTCGTCGTTCCAGTCGTCGTCGCCGACGTATGACCTCATCATCGTCGACAACCCGTGGATGGTGGACTTCGCCAAGGCGAACTTCCTGCAGCCGTTGGACTCTCGTATCGAGAGCACCCCCGATTACGACGACGCCGACTTCTTCAAGCCGCTCACCGACATCGCCACCGTCGACGGCGTGAAGTACGGCGTACCGTTCTACAACTACGCGCTCGGCTACTTGTACAACACCGACGATCTGACCGCCGCCAAGCTCCCGGTGCCCACGAGCCTCGACGAGCTGGTCAGCACCTCCAAGGCGCTGAAGGACGGCGACCGAGCGGGCATCGCTATGCAGCCCCAGCGGGGTTACAAGATCTTCGAGGAGTGGGGCAACTGGCTGTTCGCCGCGGGCGGCAGCATCTACGGGCCGGACGGCAAGCCGACGCTGAACACCCCGCAGGCAAAGCAGGCCCTGAACGCATACATCGACACGTACAAGACCGCTGCGCCGCCGAACAGCCTGAACTGGGCCTTCGACGAGGCGTTTCGGTCGGTCTCGAGTGATCATGCCGCATCGATGATCAGCTACAACTGGAACCTGCCCGCGCTCAACGCACCTGGCTCGGGTCCCTCGGCGGGTAAGTACAAGCTGGCCGAGATCCCCGGCGGCAAGCAGGTCCTCGGGTCGTGGAGTTGGTCGATTCCGGCCAACTCGGGTTCGGCCGACGCGGCGTGGGCGTTCACGTCCTGGCTCACGTCCAAGGCGCACGACGTGCAGCGCACCGAGAAGGGTGGCGCCGCCATCCGGCAGAGCACCCTGCAGGATCCGGCGGTCCTGAACGGTCCGCTCGGCGCCGACTACTACAAGACCGTCGAGAAGATGCTCGGCAACGCCGCACCACTCAGCCAGGGTCCCAGTGGCGAGGAGATGATCCAGGCCGTCGGAACCGAACTCAACGAGGCGGTCGCCGGCACCAAGAGCGTCGACGACGCACTGGCGGCCGCACAGGCCGCCGCCGAGAAGATCCAGGGCTGACCCGTCCCCCCGGGGCCAGCCCGTATGAAGCCGACCATCCCACGAAAGGAGCGACGACGACCGTGACGTTCAAACATGGCATGGTCGCCCCCCTCGTCGCACTCTTCGTCGGGGTGGTCGGCTTCCCCCTCGGCTACGCGTTCTACCTCAGCGTGACCGACTACAAGCTGACCAGTCGCGGGACTCCGCGGCTGGTCGGTGCCGACAACTACGCCGCCACGTTCGGCGACGCCGCGTTCTGGCAGGCGTTCGGCACGACGGCGCTGTTCGTCGCGGTGGCCGTCGGGTTCGAACTGCTGATTGGTCTGGCCATCGCACTGGCGCTGCAAAAGCAGCGCTGGGCAAGCGATCTCACCCGGTCGATGCTGTTGGCGCCGATGTTCATCACCCCGATCGCCGTCGGGTTGATCTTCCGGTTCCTGCTCAACGACCAGATCGGTGCGATCCCGCACCTCTTGCACGCCATCGGCGTCGACTACGACTTCTTCGGACCGGGCCGGGCCTTGTTCACCATCGCCTTCATCGACGTCTGGCAGTGGACGCCGTTCATGGTGTTGCTGCTGCTCGCCGGCCTCGAGTCCATCCCCAAGGCGCCGCTCGAAGCAGCCCGCGTGGACGGCGCGAGCGGCTGGTACGTGCTGCGCCGGGTCACGCTGCCACTCTTGGCGCCGGTCCTCGTGGTGGCGGTGCTGCTGCGCTGCCTCGACGCCATGAAGGTCTTCGAATACGTCTTCGCCACCACCCGCGGCGGGCCGGGCACCGAGACGCAGACGCTGCAGTACTTCATCTACCAGACCGGGATTCAGTTCTTCCGTCTCGGATCGGCGTCGTCGATGGCGTTCGTGGTGCTCGTGGTGGTGCTGACGATCATCGTCGTGGCGTTCCGCCGGATGGACAAGGCCAAGCAGTCATGAGAAGTTCACTGGCCCTGACCATCTGCCGGGTGGCGCTGCTGTGGGCGGCGGGCATCTCGGTGCTGTTCCCCATCGCGTGGATCGCACTCGCCAGCTTCAAGAACCCCGAGCAGCTCAACGATCCGTTCCTGCTGTCCTTCACCCCCACCCTGGACGCCTGGCGCAACGTCCTGGCGTCGGGCATCCTTTCGGCGGCGGGGCGCAGCGCGGTCGTCGCTTTCGTCACGGTCGGCATCAGCATCGTGGTCGGCGGCATGGGGGCCTATGCCATCGCGCGCTTCCGCGCCGGCGGCACGGCAACCCGGTTCGGAATGCTTGCCGCGCAAGTCCTTCCGCCGGCGGTGCTGGTGTTCCCGTTCCTCACCATGGCCTACGCGCTTCGGCTCAACGACACCCTCGTCCCCGTGATCTTCGCGCACCTGAGTTTCGTCCTGCCGGTGGTGACGTGGTTCCTGATCGGCTTCTTCGAGGCAGTGCCCCGATCCCTGGAGGAACAGGCCCAGGTGGACGGCTTCGGCCGCTTCGAGGCCTTCCGGCTGGTCGTTCTGCCGCAGGTCTATCCGGGCATGGGCGCCGCGGCCATCTTCGGCTTCACCCTGTCCTGGAACGACCTCTTCTACGGTTTGATCCTTGCGCCCGGCAAGGCCGCCATCCTGCCGGTGGCCATCGCCGGATTCAACACGTTCCGTGGCGTTCAGATCGGCTCCATGAGTGCCGCCATCCTGATCGCCGTCGTCCCCGTCGTCGTCGCGAGCTTCTTCATTCAGCGCAAGCTGGTGCAGGGGATCAGCGGTGGCGCGGTGAAGTTCTAGAAGGTAGGTAGCCCACCACTCATGGCAGTCGTCCGATTCGCACACCTCACCAAGTCCTACGGCTCGATCCCCGTGGTCAGCGATCTGAACCTGGAGCTGCCCGACGGGTCGTTCACCGTTCTCGTCGGCCCGTCGGGCTGCGGCAAGTCCACGTCTCTGCGGATGCTGGCCGGCCTCGAGTCAGTCACCTCGGGCACCATCACCATCGGTGATCGCGACGTCACCCACCTCCAGCCGCGCGATCGCGACATCGCCATGGTGTTCCAGAACTACGCGCTCTACCCGCACCTCAACGTGCGCGAGAACATCGCCTTTCCCCTGCGAGCATCGAAGGTGCCGCGCGCCGAGGCGCTCGCCAGGGCCGACGCGGTGGCGGAGTCGCTCGGCCTGGCAAAGCTGATGGCGCGCAAGCCAAAGGATCTCAGCGGCGGTCAGCAGCAGCGGGTGGCGATCGGGCGGGCGATCATCCGGGAGCCGTCGGTCTTCCTGTTCGACGAGCCGCTGAGCAACCTCGACGCGAAGTTGCGCGTCGAAACCCGCACCGAACTGCTGCAGATCCAGCGTCGGCTCGGCATCACCTGCCTCTACGTCACCCACGACCAAGAAGAGGCGATGACGCTCTCGGACCGCATGGTGGTGATGCGCGATGGGTGCGCCGCCCAGGTCGGCACCCCGCTCGAGGTGTACGACGCCCCGGTCGACACCTTCGTCGCCTCGTTCGTCGGCAGCCCCAAGATGAATTTGCTCGACGGCGAGCTCGCCGACGGAAGCTTCACGCTGCCAAGCGGTTTCACCTTCTCAGTCGCGCAGACCGTCGCCGGCGGCGCGGTCACGCTCGGGGTGCGGCCCGACGACCTGATCCCGACGGCAGCCGAAGACGGCGACGCCACGGTGACGTTGGTCGAACTCCTCGGGCCCAGGGCCATCGTGACGATCGACGCCCGGGGGACGGAGTTGACCAGCGTCGTCGAGACCGCCCGAATGTCGGGGATCACCGAGGGGGCCACGGTCACGTTGTCGGCCCGACCGGGTGCCGTCCATGTCTTCGACGCACAGACCGGCCGACGCATCGTCGGCGACGACACCCATCGAGAGAGACGTCACTGATGACCAAGACAGTCGTAGTCACCGGCGCAGGCAGCGGAATCGGGCGCGCCATTGCCTTCACCCTCGCCGAGCGGTCCTGGCAGGTGGTGGTAACCGACGTCGACGGCGACTCGGCCCGAGACGTCGCCGCCGCACTGCCCTCGGAGGACGGCGTCCAGCACGAGTCGGCGGTGCTGAACGTCAGCTCGCCGGAGGACGCAGCCGGAGTCGCCTTCGACGTGACCGATCGCCTGGGCCTCGACGCCTGGGTCAGCAACGCCGGCATCTCGTTCATGCACAGCTTCCTCGACGCACCCATCGCCCGGTACGACCAGACGATGGACGTCAACCTCAAGGGAGTCTTCGTCTGCGGTCAGGCGGCCGCCAGGGCGATGGTCCGCAGCGGTACGGCGGGGGCCATCGTCAACACCGCGTCGATGGCGGGCAAGCAGGGCCGGGTGCCGTTCCTCTCCGACTACGTCGCATCCAAGTTCGGCGTGGTGGGACTTACCCAGGCGATGGCATACGAACTCGGGGAACACGGGATCACCGTCAACTGCGTCTGCCCCGGTTATGTCGAAACACCGATGCAGTCAAGGGAATTGGAGTGGGAAGCCCAACTACGCGGCACCACGACCGACGGCGTCCGCGCCATGATGCTCGCCGACACCCCGCTGCGGCGACTCGAGCAACCCGAGGACGTCGCCAAGTCGGTCGCGTTCCTCCTCTCCCCCGACGCCCGGTTCATCACGGGTGAGGCGCTCGCCGTCAACGGCGGCGCCTACATGGACTAGCCGCGACAGCCCGCACGACAACTCGAATGAAAATGAAAGAGGTACACCAGTGAGCACCACCTGGCTCGACGACGTCTTCGCCACGAAGAAGCCCGTCATCGCCATGCTTCATCTCGCCGCTCTGCCGGGCGATCCCGCATACGACAGCGCGGGCGGCATCGCCGCCGTCGTCCGACGGGCCCGGGAGGAACTCGACGAGTTGCAGGCCGGCGGGGTCGACGGCGTGATGGTGTCCAACGAGTTCAGCCTGCCGTACCTCACCAAGACCGAACCCATCACCGCGATTTCGATGGCCAGGATCATCGGCGAGTTGCTGCCGGCGTTCGAGGTTCCCTACGGAGTCAACGTGCTGTGGGACGGCCGGGCCTCGATCGACCTTGCCGTAGCGACCGGCGCGAAGTTCGTCCGCGAGATCTTCACCGGCGTCTACGCCAGTGACTTCGGCCTCTGGGACACCAACGTCGGTGAGGTCGCACGCCACCGCGCGCGGGTCGGCGGCGCCGACGTGAAGCTGTTCTTCAACATCGTTCCCGAGTCGGCGACCTACCTCGCCGCACGCGACCTCGCCGCCATCACGCGCACGACCGTGTTCGCGACGCTGCCCGATGCGATCTGCGTGTCCGGTGCGACCGCCGGTGCGCCGACCGACGCCAAGGCGCTGAAGGTGGTGAAGGCGGCCGCGGGCGCGGTACCGGTGTTCGTGAACACGGGTGTGCGGGCCGAGAACGTGGGCGACCAGCTAAACATCGCCGACGGTGCGATCGTCGGCACCTACTTCAAGAAGGACGGCGTCTTCGAGAACCGGGCCGATCGCACGCGGGTCGAGGAGCTCATGGGTGAGGCCAAGAAGTTCCGGGAGCAGCTCGTCTAGCGTCCCGCGACACGCACCGCCAGCTCGTCGGGTGGCACGTGGTGGCCGTCGGCACAACGGATTTCGACGGTCGCCTCGGCGCCGCAGCCCTGGTGGGACAGCCGTAGCCGGGTGTCCTCGAAGTACCCCCGGCCCCATTCGAACATCGCCCACACGACGGGCATGAACGCCGTGCCCTGTTCCGTGAGGACGTATTCGTCGCGGCTTCGCTGGCCGGGTTCCTGATACGGCTGCTTGGCGAGCAGTCCGGCGTCGACGAGTTCGGAGAGCCGTGCGGACGTAGCCGCCTTGGTGATGCCGACGCGGCGGGCGAAGTCGTCGAAGCGCGTGGTGCCGTAGAAGGCCTCGCGCATGATCAGCATCGCCGACTTGGTGCCCACCAGACCCATCGTCTTCTCGACCGGGCAGCGGCCCACCGGTGACCACGAGTCGCGGTCGGCGAGCCGGCCTTGCAGGACTGTCATCGACGTCACTCCCTAGCTGGGTTGTTTGAACTATACCGAGGTGTTAGATCTAAGTATAGATAGTAGTACTCAGCGACGAGTCATCGAGGAGAACACCATGTCTGCTTATTCGGATCGCGACGCCGTCATCGTCGGCGCCGTCCGCACCCCCGTCGGCAAGGGCAAGGCCAACGGCGCGCTGCACGGCGTGCTCCCGGTCGACCTGCTCGCCCACAGCCTGCGCGAAATAGTGGAACGCACCGGGGTCGACCCAGCCCAGGTCGACGACGTCATCGCGGGCGCCGTCACCCAGGTCGGCGACCAGTCCATGAACATCGCCCGCAACGCCCTCCTCGGGGCAGGCCTCCCCGAGAGCGTGCCCGGCACCACGGTCGACCGCCAGTGCGGAAGTAGCCAGCAGGCAATCAGTTTCGCGGCGCAAGGCGTCCTCGCCGGGGCCTACGACGTCGTGATCGCCGCGGGCGTCGAGTCGATGTCGCGGGTGGTCATGGGCAGCTCGATCCTCCCAGGAAGCGACCCCTTCGGCGCGGGGATGGCCGAGCGGTATCCGGAAGGCCTGGTGCCTCAAGGCATCAGCGCCGAACTGATCGCCGCCAAGTGGGGACTCTCCCGCACCGAGCTCGACGAATTCTCCGCGAGCAGCCACGAGAAGGCCGCCCGCGCCACCAAGGACGGACTCTTCGACAACGAGCTGGCGCCGATCGCCGGCCTGTCCACCGACGAGATCATCCGGCCAGGTACGACGGTCGACACCCTCGCCGGCCTGCGACCCGCATTCTTCAACGAGGCGTACTCGCAGCGCTTCCCACAGATCAACTGGGAGATCACGCCGGGCAACTCGTCACCGCTGTCCGACGGCAGCGCCGCGGTGATGATCACCAGCGGGGCCGCGGCCCGCAGGCTCGGCCTACGCCCGCTGGCCAGGATCCACACCACGACGGTGGTCGGCTCCGACCCGCTGTACATGTTGACCGGCGTCATCCCGGCGACCGAGAAGGTACTGGCCCGTGCAGGGTTGACCCTGGCCGACATCGACCTGTTCGAAGTCAACGAGGCCTTCGCGCCGGTCGTGCTGGCCTGGGCCAAGGACGTCGGTGGGGCGCACAGTGACGCCATCCTCGCCAAGACCAACGTCAACGGCGGCGCGATCGCCATCGGCCACCCGCTCGGTGCCAGCGGAGCCCGCATCATGACCACCATGGTCAACGCGCTCGAACAGCGCGGCGGGCGATACGCGCTGCAGACGATGTGTGAGGGCGGCGGCATGGCGAACGCCACCATCATCGAACGGCTCGGCTAGTAGTTGCCACTCCCCCGCATTGGTTAGCCCAGTGCGGGGGTTTGGTGGAATCAGTCGTATCCCGCGCTCGGAACCCTGATTGACCCCTACTCTGGTCTTTGGACGGGTGCGACGGGGGAGGCCAACGGGCCTATGACATTGATACAGACACCCTTTTCGAAAGACTTAATACTCCAAGTTTCCGACAGACGGCTGACCAAATCCGGGCGCAAAATAGTAGACGACAAGTGCACAAAGCTGGTGTTCTGGAACAATTCGTTCACCGTCGGATTTACCGGGTTGGCGAGGATCGACCGAATGCAACGTAAGCCAACAGCGGAATGGATAGCTGAAACGGCTTGCGACCACAAGCGATTCGAGCACGGAGCAGAGGCACTTCGTGCCGAGGCTGAAAAGCGGGTCAGTCAGTTGCCACAGAGATGGCCCGACCGCCGACTCGCAATAGTGGTCGCAGGATTCGATGAGCGGCCGATCCCCTTGGTTGCGGTCGTATCAAACTTCGACACGGAGACGGGCTATTCGAAAGATCAAGACACCTTCACGATCGACCAGAGGGTTCCTCTTGGCGGGCATCAAACCGGCTCCACGACCATGGCGCAACGGTGATGCCCCAGTATCAAGATCTCCGTTGGCGTTATGCGCCAAAGGTTTTGAAGAAAGCGAACGGAGCCAACCGAGCGTTGCGGATAATGGTGGGGGTACAGCGGCGAGTTGCCGCAACGGAGGAAACAGTGGGCCGCGATGCGCTACGTGTGGCGATACCTCGAGTACAAGCCGGGCCAATCGCCTTAGTTTCGAATCTCGGAGGACCGGATATCGTCGCCACCGACTCATCTGCTTTCACGTTCTTCGACTCAAACGGTTGGAAGTTTGAACAATTTGGCCCCAATATTGCTGGTGGTGGCTTTGCTCAGAAGAATCTGATCGGCAAAGCCGACCCCGACAACCCTGACAACCAGACAGTCGGCTTTACCGTTCTTAAGGTACCTCCGTGGTGGGGCACTGACGGACACTAGCCGCCGGGATCGCCAGGGGCCAGTGCATTCCGAGAGGCTTGACCAACCTCAAGTCCCAGGTATTCGGGGAATACCCAAACCCGGAACGGTTCCGGGTAGTTAAATCCACGGCACCCGGATGGGGAAGAAAGAGAGAGGGAGACCCACCAGGTGCCGGGCAGTATGTGAATACTCAACAGGCCCTGGTGTGGTTTGGTGACGAAACAGCGGTCAGCGGCATCTCACCTTCAACTCACGAATGGACGCGAAGCTCGCCGGTGTCATCAACCAACCGGGTAGGCGAGATGTGTTGCTCTACGCGGCGCCTGCCCGTCGATCAGGGTGGTCGGGTGCGACACGTTCCAGCGTGCCGGTCGTGATGCCCGGCTGCTCGGAATACCCTGAATGGTGTCGGAGGTACCCGCCCCGTCCCACAAGGCGGCATCCAAGTTGGCCGAGGAATGTCAGACCGCGGTGCCACGATGTTCGTTCATCCTTAAGGGGAGGACGACATGACCATGACCGAGGGCCAGTTCGACGCGACCGAACACGGTCGGGCGATTGACAGCTTCATCAAGACCACGATCACCTTAGGTGTCGTGTTGGCGAGCGCCGAACTGGGCTCGCTTGTTACGAACCAGCTCAGACCGTTCGCAGGCTGGGCCATCGAGAATGGTGCCCGCTTCGGCGTGGACCCTGAAGTGGTCGAGAATTTGGTGGTGCAGCAGAAGTATCTGGACATGCTTGATCCCGGGCTAGACCAAGCCGTCCGGAGTTCGGCCATCATCATTGGTGCCTGCAGCGCAATCGAGGCTTACGTGGAGCAGTTCACAAAAAGCAGGATTCGGGAAGATCCATCGCTACTCGACGGCACCAGCTTCGACGCGACCACCATTGCAGCCAAGAAGTCACTGACTGATCCCGATGAGATCTTCGAAAGGCAATGGCGAGCAATCAAAGCATCTCCTCGCGACGAGCCCAACCAGCACAAGCGATTTGAGACAGTGCTTACAGTCGTGGGCCGCGACGGGGCCACTCCACCTCTGATCGAGACAAGCGTGAACACGGCCTACGCGGTACGGAACGTTTGGGCGCACAACGCCGGATACGCCGACGCGATGTTCGCAGCCAAGGCACCATCTGATCTTCGATTCAGTACGGGTGAGCTAGTAAATCTCTCGCGAAAGGAAGGAGCGAGATACCTCTCCGTGGTCATGACATACGGGATGATCGTTGCGAATCGCGAGCGGGCCAGCCTCGGTCTTGGCCCAATACCGATGGACGGCAAGCCAGGAGAAACCGACTACGGGCGGGCCTACAACGCGATGTAACGGCGACAGGCCGCCCCGAGGTTTCCGGGGCCACTTGCATCCCGAGAGATATGGACGACCCTCTGTCGCAACGCATTCAGGGGACGCCCCCCAAAACAGAAACGACGTGGCGAACAAGTAGCCGACACCAGAGACCATGGAAGTAAACCCGAGGCCGGCACAGATGAAATACAACTTGTCATCACGCGGAACCGGTTGAGCACGAACAGTTCAGCAGATGTCGGTCTGTCTACAGTTTCCGAAACGTTGAATATGTAGGAATCCACCACCGTCTCAGCCTGGATCAGGGTCCCAATTCGTTTGTTGGGCTAGCCGAAGCGTCCGAGCCAATATCGCGGGGCGGTGCCGCGGCCTTTGAAAGTGACGGCGGCCAACGCGGCCTCCACCATGTCAACGGAACTGTTGTGCCTAATCGGGACCAATTGTGTCAAGGGACAACCGCAAGTTGATTCAGCAGAACGAGGTGGCGGCAGAAGGTCACGCTCGCGCCGATGAAAAGCCAGATGCCTTGTGCCACGCTGACTTTCCTTCGGCGTGCGCTTGGCGACAACGTCGGTGGACCCGCACTCGCGACCCAGAACACTGCAATCGGTATGGCGGCTCATCACGATGGTCTGCTCGACACCCGGGTGCCTGGCGGCGAACGCGGCATAATCAATCCACTGCATCAGTCATCGCGACGGCGACCCGTGTGTGACCTAGCTGGGGCCCCGAGAGGGCGCACTGGTGGCCGGTGCGGCGGGCAGCGTCGCAGCGACGACATCAACGCCGGTGCCGGGGCGACGACCTTGGGAGCGCGGCTTCCTTGGTCGCCGTCCACGCCTGGTGGTCCCAACCCCCGCCGTGGCCGCAGGACGCCTCCAAGCCCGACCTGCAGAAGTCGCAGTTGTTGTCCCGAGTATGAAACTTGTGCTTGTACGCGCAAACTTCACCGACTGAACTTAGGCTTGTACATGCGCAACTGGTGCACCATCGAAATTCAGCAACGGCACTTGGAAACGGAGCATTGGGCGGCGCACAGATATTTGAGTACCGCTCCGTCTGCATCACTAGACGACGCTCTGGTGGGCGAACGCTCAGCACCCTTGGCCGCCACACGAGGGTCTGCTCTTGTCTAAGAAGGAACTGGCACCGCTCTCCCCGATGCTCGTTCAGTACCTGGCCGGGCTCTGCGCGCTCAAATGGGACTCTGCCGCAGTCGATGTGGACGTCACGCTAGGCCACATGGTTGAAGACGAAGCCTCAGGAACCTCCCGCGATGTAGACGTGACTGTCAAGGTCAACGCGGCCGACGGTGTGCATGCGTTTAAAGGGTATGAGGTCAAACATTGGAGTTCGGCCCTGAGCGTCGACGACGTGGACGCACTCGTCACGAAATTCAAAGACATGCCGTCGGTCACCCACCGTGCAATTGTCTCGTCATCCGGCTATAGCGAAGCCGCCATCAACAAGGCCAATTTCCACGGCATCGACCTCTATCAGTTCAAGCCGTGGGACAAACCAATGTCGGAACAATTTCCAGACCTCGCACCCATGTCGGGCCCTCCTACCGAACACATCCGCACGCTCGCACTCAATCTTGTATGGCCCATCCAAAGCTACTGGCTAGGAACCAATTCTCCTCCGTTCACTATTCAGGCGGAGGACAAGCTGTTTGGTTCCGACGGCAAAGAACATCCCAACTACGGTACATTCGGTGATTTCACCGCAGCGATGGTTCTACGTTCCACTGCAATCCTCATTCACGTCACACCGATTGTCGAGAAGGCCGACCCATTATCTAAAGCCTACTTTGAACGGTCGACGCTTCCCGCCGAACCGCAGTGGGACTACTCCCACACCCTAGATACCACTAAAGATGATGTCCACGTCGCCGCTAGTGATGCAAAGCGATATCAAGTCCGCGACTTTACTCTCAGCGGCCAGGTTCGATGGGAAATTCAGAAGGTCGCGTATTCGGTACTGGAAAAGATCCCCACCGGTGAAGTATTCGCGGGAGCCATAGTCGCTGGAAGCGACGTTCCAGGTCAGATGTCGGCACTGATCATCCCTGCAGCAGGCCGAGAGATGACCGTTGTGCCCTACTTTCGGTTAGAAGCCCGACACTTGAACAGCATTCGTGACCTCAAGATCGCAATCGGTGAAAACTGAAAGCGTGTTCACCTGGTTCCAAACTGTAGCTCCACACACCGCACGTGAGCGCGGGCGGAACGAATCACCTGATCGGTTCGCCAGAGATAATGACTTGGTCTAGAACCATCAACCTCCGTACGGACGACTGTAAGGCCCAGCGCTGTGCCCGTTGCGAACCTGATCAGGGCTAGTCAGTGTCGACGGCAGGGTCACGAAAGGCAGGCGTGACCATCGCTGTGGCGGTGGTGCACTCAGTGGACCATAAGGCGTCGGGACGACGCTCCCGCGCGACAGGACCTGGAGAACTTTCGTACGTCGAGCGAGGGCGGCGGCATGGCGAATGCCACCATCATCGAACGGCTCTGACCGCTGACGCATTCGTGACGTCGCTCCCAACGGAGTTTTGGCATCACGGGGAGCGGGAAATCCCGCTGCTGTGAACAACTCTCAACGCGCGGGCCGCCTCGGCCTATTCGTCCTGTCTTCCGCCGCCACGATTGCCCTGCTGTCGGGCTGTGGCAGCGACGACAAGACCACCGAGACGAGCGTCTCGGCCACCACCCCAGCCAGCAGCACTCCGGCCAGCACGTCCCCGCCGTCGGTCGGCGCCAGCACGTCGGTCTCACCGGCACCCACGACGACGACCGGCGGCACCAGGGGCACGGGAGCCGGTGGGACACCGGCCAGTACGGCACCGACGACGGCGCCCGAGAGCGGCGGCCCCAGTCAGACGGTCAGCGGCGGCAACTCCGCTACCGAGACCACCGTGCGCACGCCCTCGCCGCCGACCGGCGACTCGATGCCCGGCGACAACGCAGGACCGCAGGGAAATCCGGGCAGCCCCGGGCGCAATTAGGCCGCACTGCAACGCCTTCGGCGCGCCACTTCGCGAACACGCGAGGTGGCGCGCCGAATTCGTTCAGGCGCGCGACAGTTCGAACAGGGGAATCGCGCGGGTCGTCTTCGACTGGTACTCGGCGAAGACCGGCGCCACCGCGCTGATCTTCGGATACGTCGCGTCGCGTTCGTCGTCGGGCAGCTCCCGCACGGCCACGTCGTAGGCCTCGGTGCCGACCTCGATGTGCGCGCGCGGGTTGGCCCGCAGGTTGTGCACCCACGCCGGATCCTTCGGGGCTCCCGCGTAGGACCCCACGATCAGCATCTTTCCGTCCACCGTCAGGAACGCCAGCGGGGACAGCCGCGGCTGTCCCGACTTTGCGCCCGTGGTGTGCAGCAGCAGCAGGTCGCCGCCCTCGAAGGGGCCGCCCACCTTGCCGCCGTTGGCGCGGAATTCCTCCACCACGCCACGGTTGAAGTCGTCGAGGGCGGCCGTGTCGTTGACGAGCTTGTTCTTGTCGAAGTCCTCTGTCATACCTCTTCAGACTTCTTCGGCTTGGCGTCTATTCCCGATTCCTTGCGCTGCTGCGCCGTGATCGGTGCGGGTGCGTCGGTCAGCGGGTCGACGCCGCCGCCGGACTTCGGGAACGCGATGACCTCGCGGATCGAGTCGGTGCCCGCGAGCAGCGCCGTGATGCGATCCCAGCCGAAGGCAATGCCGCCGTGCGGGGGTGCGCCAAAGGTGAAGGCGTCCAAGAGGAATCCGAACTTGTCCTGCGCCTCGGCGTTGTCGATGCCCATCATCGCGAACACCCGCTCCTGGACGTCGCGACGGTGGATGCGGATCGATCCGCCGCCGATCTCGTTGCCGTTGCAGACGATGTCGTAGGCGTTGGCCAGGGCGCTGCCAGGATCGGTGTCGAAGGTCGCCTCCGACTCGGGCTTGGGCGAGGTGAACGCGTGGTGCACGGCGGTCCAGGCGCCCGATCCGACGGCGACGTCACCGGACGCGGTGGCGTCGTCCGCGGCTTCGAACAAGGGCCAGTCGACGACCCAGGTGAAGGCCCATGCCTTGGGATCGATCATGTCAAGCCGCTTGGCGATCTCGATGCGCGTCGCGCCAAGCAACGCGCGGGCCGACTTGACTGGGCCGGCGGCGAAGAAGATGCAGTCCCCCGGCTTGGCGCCGACGTGGGCGGCGAGGCCGTCCCGCTCGGCGTCGGTGAGGTTCTTGGCGACCGGGCCGCCGAGCGTGCCGTCCTCGGCGAGCAGGACGTAGGCCAGTCCCTTGTGGCCGCGCTGCTTGGCGAATTCCTGCCACCCGTCGAGGGTGCGGCGCGGCTGTGACGCGCCACCCGGCATGACGACGGCACCGACGTGGGGCGCCTGAAAGACCCGAAAGGTGGTGTCGGAGAAGTACTCCGTGCAGTCGACGAGCTCGAGACCGAACCTGAGGTCGGGCTTGTCGGACCCGAACCGGCGCATCGCCTCGGCATAGGTGATGCGCGGAATCGGCGTCGGCAGGTCGTAGCCGACGAGCGCCCAGACGGCCTTGAGCACCTCTTCGGACACGGCCATCACGTCGTCGGGGTCGACGAAGCTCATCTCCACGTCGAGCTGGGTGAACTCGGGCTGCCGGTCGGCGCGGAAGTCCTCGTCGCGGTAACAACGCGCGATTTGGTAGTAGCGCTCCATGCCCGCCACCATCAGCAACTGCTTGAACAGCTGCGGGCTCTGCGGCAACGCGTAGAACGAGCCGGGCTGAAGTCGCGCAGGCACCAGGAAGTCGCGGGCTCCCTCGGGAGTCGACCTGGTCAGCGTCGGCGTCTCGATCTCGACGAAGTCGTGGCCGGCGAGCACCGCACGCGCAGCGGCGTTGACCTTGGAGCGCAGGCGAAGTGCATGGCCGGGTCCCTCGCGGCGCAGGTCGAGGTAGCGGTACTTGAGCCGGGCTTCCTCGCCTGGGGTCTCGTCGAGCTGGAACGGAAGCGGTGCGCACTCGCTCAGCACGGTCAGCGCCGTGGCGTTGACCTCGATGTCGCCGGTGGCGATGTCGGCGTTGGCGTTGCCCTCGGGCCTGGACTCGACGACACCTTCCACCAGGACGCAGAACTCGGACCGCAGCCGATGGGCCTGCTCGAGGACGCCCGCGTCGCGGAACACGACCTGGGCGACGCCCGAATCGTCTCGCAGATCGATGAAGATGACTCCCCCATGATCACGCCGACGTGCGACCCATCCGGCCAAAGTGACCTTCTGGCCGGTATCGGAGGACCGCAACGAACCGGCGGCATGACTGCGCAACACGAAAACTCCCTGGGAATTGCCTGACGAGAGGACTGCCACAGTGTAGTGGTGGCTAGCCTGGCGGAAATGAGCCCTTCCATTGCAGTCGTGGGTCCAGGTGCCATCGGCTCGACTGTCGCGGCGTTGTTGCACGCCGCCGGTCACCGCGTCGTGGTGTGCGGTCGCACGGCGCGGGCCTCGGTCGAGGTCAGACCGGACGCCGGCATCCTCGACGGCGAGCCCGTCGTCATTCCCAACCCGGTGCGCACCGACCCGGCGTCGGTCGAGGGCACGTTCGACGTGGTGATCCTCGCCGTCAAGGACACCCAGAACGAGGCTGCCGCGGCCTGGCTAGAGCGGCTGTGCGGCGTCGACACGATCGTGTGCGTCATGCAGAACGGCGTCGAGCAGGTGGAGCGCGTCGGCCGTTACTGCCCGGCGGGCACCGTCGTGCCCTGTGCGGTGTGGTTCTCGGCGCAGTCCCAGCCGGACGGCTGGATCCGACTTCGCACCCCGGTGCGGGTGGTGCTTCCCGACGACGAGGCGGCCCGCGCGCTGGCCGAGGTGCTGCGCGGCCCGTCGCTGACGGTGGAGTGCAGCCCGTCGTTCCTGGACGACGCCTGGCGCAAGCTGCTGACCAACGCCGTGGCCGGGCTGATGGTCCTGACGGGTCGCCGCTCGGGGATGTTCCGCCGCGACGACGTCGCCGCCCTTGGCCGCGCCTACCTCGCCGAGTGCCTGGCGGTGGCGCGGGCGGAAGGCGCCCGACTCGACGACGAGGTGATCGAAGAGACCGTGCGACTCTTCGCCGGCTTGCCCGAGGATCTGACGACGTCGATCCTCACCGACCGCGAACAGGGCAGGCCGCTGGAGTGGGACGTACGCAACGGCGTCGTCGCCCGCAAGGGTGCCCTGCACGGGGTGGCCACGCCCATCAGCGACCTGGTGGTGCCGCTGCTCGCCGCCGCGAGCGACGGACCCGGGTGACCCACCGGGTAGACACTCCGCCCTAGAGTGTCTACCCATGGCCAAGACCTACCCCTGTGAACGGGTCGACCTGACCTTCGTCGACGACGCCCCGTTCCGGTTCGTCAGTACCGTCGACCTCGCCATCACCCCCGAACAACTCTTCGAGGTGCTCGGCGACGCCAAGTCGTGGCCACACTGGGCGACCGTGATCACCAAGGTGACGTGGACCAGCCCGGAGCCGCGAGGCGTCGGCACCACCCGCACGGTCGACATGCGCGGCGGCATCACCGGCCACGAGGAGTTCCTGGCCTGGGAACCCCACTCCCGCATGGCCTTTCGGTTCAACGAGAGCACTTCCGGCTCGATCTCGGCATTTGCCGAGGACTACCGGGTGGTGCGCACGCCGCGGGGCTGCCACCTCACCTGGGTGATGGCGATGAAGCCCAACGGCATCGCGGCGCGGATCGGCATCTTGGTCGGCAGGCCGGTGATGGCCTGGATGTTCCAGCGATTCCTGCACAACCTGAACCGATACGCCCAAAGGCGTTTCAGTACAGCCCCTCCCACGCCGCGCGCCTGACCGCGTCGGGGTCGGCGACCGTGTCGTCCCTGGTCGACCTGATCACCCGGGTGCGACGGGAGGTCGCGTCGTAGCGCGGCCAGTCCTCGTCGAGGTCGGCCGTCGCGAAGTCGAGCCACGTCCTCTGCATGCGGCGTCCGACCGACGGTTGCACCCGCCTGCCCAACGGGTGCACCTTGCGGCCGAGGTATGAGCCGTAGCTGTGCTGGACGTGCACGATCTCGCTGCCATGCGTGGCGCCGAGTCCCAACAACCGCAGGCTCCAGGCCGCGTGGTCGAAGCGGTAGACGTAGGTCGGCGCATGCGTGGCGTACGCGTCGGCGAATGCCCAAGTGGGAGCGCAGAACATCGTGTCGGAACCGAAGGCGATCAGGGCGCGACGGCGTGGGTAGTCCGGATAGGCGGCGAGCAGCCGATCCCTCGCCTCCGGCGCAGCCCTGGCGACGTACGCCTCGACCATCGGCGGAGTGGTCGGCAGCATCGGCGGCTTGCCCCAGGCGAACATCGACGCCTCGTGGCTGTTGGTCCCCACGATCAGCGGGATCGCCGACACCGCGCCCCGCCGCGCGGCGTCGACCGGGTGCCATGGCAGCGATTCCACGCCGTGGGTCAACCCGTACGCCAACGTCGGCGTGTTCGCGGCGCTCTCGCCCTGCAACTGTCCGGCGGCACGACGAAGTCGGCGCTGCGGCAACGACTTCACCTCGTCGACCGTCACCCCCAACCGCTCGACGAACGTGTGGGCCTGCCTGGCGCGGGTCTCCCGGTCGGCGATCAGCGGCAACGCCGGACTCTGGGCGATCGCGCGGGAGAACAGCCCGTCGGCGAGCGGGCTGGCCAACAACGCCAACACCGACGTCGCGCCTGCCGATTCGCCGAAGACGGTGACGTGGTCGGGATCGCCGCCGAACGACGCGATGTTGTCGCGCACCCACTGCAGGGCCGCCACCTGGTCGCGCAGCGCGAGGTTGTCGTCGAAGCCGGGGCCGAGGTCACCGAGTTCGAAGCCACCGAAGACGCCGAGGCGGTACGTCACGTTCACCACGACGACGTTCCCGTTGGCCGCCAACCTGTTTCCGTTGTAAAGCTGCAGTTGTCCGGCCCCGTAGACGAACGCGCCCCCGGGAATCCAGACCATGACCGGCAGGCTGGCTTCGGGATCGGGCGACCACACCGTCAGCGTCAGACACGCCTCGTCGCGAATCTTCGGGTCGTCGCGTCCACCGCCGACGAAGGACCGACCCTGCGGTGGCAGCGGCCCATGCTCGACGGCGTCGCGGATGCCACTCCACGGCACCAGCGGGGCAGGCGCTTGGAAACGCCGCTGCCCGACGGGTTGCTCGGCGTACGCAACGCCCCGCCACACGTTGACACCACCTTCGGTGGTGCCGCGCAACGCCCCGTGGACGGTGTGCGCGACGGTCGGATCGTGAACGGTTTCGCGCTGGGCGGCCACCGCACGAATCGTAGTGTGGGAAGCTGAACCCGGCTGAAACGGGAGCCATCGGCGGTGTCGACGGACGGGGTGAAGATGACCTTCAACGAGGGTATGCGGATCGACACGAGCACCACGTCGTCCAGCGGCGGTGGGGGTGGCGGCGGCCGCGGCCTCGCGGTTGGCGGTGGCATCGGTGGTCTGCTGATCGTGGTGGTCGCCCTGTTCCTCGGCGTCGACCCCGGCACGGTGCTCCCGCAGCAGGGCACCGGTCAGTACGACCCGCAGGGCGCCGACGCCCAGGGATTCGATCTGAGCCAATGCAAGACCGGCAAGGACGCCAACGACATCGTCCAGTGCCGGGTGGTGGCGACGGGCAACTCCGTCGACGGCGTGTGGTCGCAGTTGATGCCCGACTACACCAGGCCCAAGATCCGGCTGTTCAGCGACTCCGTCCAAACCGCGTGCGGCCCCGCCAGCACCGACGTCGGCCCGTTCTATTGCCCGGGTGACCAAACCGCCTACTTCGACACGTCGTTCTTCGACGTGCTGGTGCAGCAGTTCGGTTCCAGCGGTGGCCCGCTCGCACAGGAATACGTCGTCGCCCACGAATTCGGGCACCACGTGCAGGATCTGCAGGGCACGCTGGGGCGGGCGCAGGAAGGACCGGGCGGAGCCGAGGGCAACGGGGTGCGCACCGAATTGCAGGCCGACTGCTACGCCGGGGTCTGGGCGCATTACGCGGCGATCACCAAGCAGGAGGGCACCGACGTGACCTTCCTGCAGCCCTTGACCGACAAGGACATTGAGGACGCGCTGTCGGCGGCGTCGGCGGTGGGCGACGACCGGATTCAGCAGTCCTCGGGCGGGCGGGTGAACCCGGAGTCGTGGACGCATGGGTCGTCGGCCGCTCGGCAGTACTGGTTCACCGAGGGGTACCGCACCGGTGATCCGCAGAAGTGCGACACCTTCTCGGCAACGGATCTGCACGAGTGACCGGGATCGAACCCGACACCAAGGACTGGACCTGGGTCCTCGGCGAACCGTGTCCGGACTGCGGCTACGACGCAGGGGCCACCCGTCCGGACGACGTCGCCGGGCGGATTCGACGCGACGCCAACGGGTGGGTGGCGAGGCTGGCAGGTGCGTCGGTCACCGAGCGTCCGGACCCCGCTGTGTGGTCGGTGCTCGAATACGGCTGCCACATTCGCGACGTGCACCGCATCTTCGCCGAGCGGGTCCGGCTGATGCTCACCGAGATCGACCCTCAGTTCCCCAATTGGGATCAGGACGAGACCGCCGTGGCCGACGACTACGCCTCGCAGGATCCCTCGGTCGTGGCGGACGAGTTGGAACAGGCGGCGGGAGACGTCGCCGACGTGTACGACTCCGTCCCAAGCGACGCCTGGTCTCGACGTGGACTGCGAAGCAACGGAAGCGAATTCACGGTCGCGACCATCGCGCTCTACCACCTGCACGACGTCGTGCACCATACCTGGGACGTCACGCCGCACCACTGACACCATTGACCGCGTTGAACACATATCGTTAATGTGTTCAAATGCGCGACGGAGCGGCACCTGCTCGACCGGTGTCCGCGACGCTTTTGGCCGCCAACGCCGACACGTTGCGCCGCCTGGGCCCGCGCCAATTCAGCCTGACGGCGGTCGCGGAGGCCGCCGAGGTGTCACGTGGCACGGTGCACAACGCCCTCGGCAGCCGCGACAACGCAATCAGGATCGCCTTGGAGCACCTCGCGTCCACGTTCGTCGACGCCATGGCCACCGAGGTGGACCGGCACGACACCCTCGCCGAGCAGGTCGGTGCGGCTGCGGTGTTGATCTGCGCCCACCGACAGCGTTCGGACCACGTCACGCCGCGCGGCGTCAACGAGAGCATCCTGCTGCTGCTGCTCCGCAACAGCGGCGACGACCTGATGACGCGTGCCGTCGACCTGTGGAAGCCCTTGGTGAAGGCCGCGCGCGGCAACGGCGAGGTCGCCGAGACGACCGATCCTGCGCGGGCCGGCGAATGGATCGTGCGCATCCTGTTCAGCTTCGAACTCCTGCCACCCATGGGTGTCAACCTCGACAACCCGAGGGCCGTACGACGTTTCGTCACCGACCACGTCGTGGCCGGACTGACCGGCGGGCAGGAGCGGAGCGACCGGGGAAATGTCACCGGAGGTGCTCGGTGAGTGAGCCCGACTTCGAGGTCGCAATCATCGGTGCGGGGCCGGGCGGCATCGCCGCGGCGCACCAGTTGCAGCGCAAGGGAATCGACGACTTCGTCATCCTCGAACGTGGTGACGACGTCGGCGGGACCTGGCGGGACAACCACGACCCCGGCCTCGCCGTGGACATCCCCACCCTGTGGTATCAGCTGTCCTTCGCGCCCAATTCGAACTGGTCGCGCCTGTTCGCACCCGGCCCGGAGATCCAGGGCTACCTACGCGACACCGCGACCCGACTGAACCTCTACCCGCGGTTGCGGACGGGCACCGAAGTGGAGCGCCAGCAGTGGGACGGCGTCGCAGGCCTGTGGCGACTGTCCATCCGCGACCAACCGCAGCTCACGGCCCGCTTTCTCATCAGTTCGGTGGGCGGCTACGTCAACGCCAAGGAGACGGTTGGCGTCGAGGGCCTCGAGGACTTCACCGGAACAGTGTTGCGGCCCAACGCCTGGGACGACTCCTATGACACCCGCGGCAAGCGCATCGCCGTCATCGGCACGGGGTCCAGCGGTGTACAGATCGCCGCCGCGCTGTCCGCCGAGGCCGCGAATCTCGACGTCTACCAACGCACTCCGGCGTGGGTGCTGCCCAAGGTCGACTTCGACATCCCGCCGCTGATGCGGCGAGCGCTGCGCGTGCCCGGTGTGGTCGCCGGGGTCAACGCCGCGGGCCGCGCCCTGATGGACGTCGCGATGATCGCGCCGATCGTGCATGTGTTCTCCCGTCTCCCCGACCGCGTGTTGGTTCGCCTGATGCCCCTCTACGACGCGTACTGCCGGGCCCTGTACCGGCTGCTGCTGCGTTCAGTCGTCAAGGACCCTCGGACTCGGCGAGCCCTCGTGCCGCGATACGGCATCATGGCCAAGCGACCCGTGATCTCAAGCGCGTTCCTCACCGCGCTCAATGATCCGACGACGCATCTGATCACCACGCCCATCGAGCGCGTCACCCCCGGCGGCGTGCGCACGGCCGACGGCGTCGACCATCCCGCGGACCTCATCGTGGTGGCGACCGGCTACGAACTGTGGACCGACCCCGAAACCTACCGAACCGGAACGGTTTTGGGCGCCAACGGGTTCGACCTCGCCGAGTACTACCGCAGCCATGGGCTTCGGGCATACGCCGGGACGGCGCACCCCCGCTTGCCCAACCGGTGGGAGATCGTCGGGCCGCTCGGATTCGTCGGCTTCGCCTGGCCCGACTTCGTCGAAACGACGGCACTGCACGCGGTCAGGATCGTCGACGAGACCCGCAGAAGGGGTCAGCACGTCGCCGAGGTCAGCCAGGATGCGTTCAACCGATGGAACGCACTGATGGAACGCCGCGGCAAGACCGCGCGTCTGTACTTCACCGAGTGCAATCCCGCACTCAACACCTACTTCGTGAACTCGCAGCGCGACACGGTGTACCACCGCCCCCAGACCATCACCGGCTCACGGCGTTTCGCACGGCGGTCACCGCTAAGCGACTATCAGATGAGCACGCCACCGAAGGAGCAACCCGCATGAGCAGTTCCGATCAGCCGTTGGCGGGCAAGGTTGCCTACGTCACCGGCGCCGCCCGCGGCCAGGGACGGTCGCACTGCGTGCGGTTGGCTCGGGCCGGAGCCGACGTCATCGCGATCGACGCCTGCGGACCGGTCGCGGCAAGCAACGGATACGAACCGGCCACGCCGCAGGACCTCGCGGAGACCGTCAGCTTGGTCGAAGGCGAGGGCCGCAAGATCCTGGCCAAGGAGGTCGACGTCCGCGACGCCGAGGGACAGCAGCGCGTCGTGGCCGAGGGCGTCGAACAGTTCGGTCGCCTCGACGTGGTGGTGGCCAACGCCGGTGTGCTGAATTGGGGCCGGCTGTGGGAGATCTCGGCCGAGCAGTGGCAGGAGACCATCGACACCAATCTCACCGGGGTGTGGAACACCATCAGGGCCACCGTGCCCGCGATGATCGCGGCGGGCAACGGTGGGTCGATCGTCAACGTCAGCTCGGCGGCCGGCATCAAGGCCGTCCCCGGGTGCGGGCACTACTGCGCGTCCAAGTTCGGCGTCGTGGGTCTCACCAACTCACTTGCCGTCGAGCTGGGCGAGTTCGGGATCCGGGTGAATTCGGTGCATCCCTACGGCACCGACACCCCGATGGGCAACGACGTCTCGATGTACGAGATGTTCGCTGCACACCCGAACTTCATCCACAGTTACTCCCCCGGCGCCCTGCCGACCGACTCGCTGGTCGCGCCGAACTTGATCTCCGACATCGTCGTGTGGCTCGCGAGCGACGCGTCGTCGTTGGTGACGGCCGCCCAAATCCCGGCGGACAAGGGCTATCTGAAGATCTAGCGGTGCGCCGACCAGAAGTCGACGAGCACCCGCGCGGCGACGGCTGGGTCCTGCGTCATCCACCAGTGGCCGAGCCCCTGGAGTACCTCGACCCGGGCACCCGCACGGGCCGCGGCGCGTCGGCGCTGCTCGTCGGTGCCGACGAAGTGGTCCTCGGACGGAAGCAACGCGAGTCCGGGGCGGGCGGCGGCGGCCTCGAGATCAAGCCCCGCCGTGGCCGCGACCGGTTGGGCCGCCGATCTGTAGAGCGTCAGGATCGACCGGCCCATTGCCTCGTCGATGCCGGGCGAAACCTTGTCCGCGATGTCGGCCGACATGCCGGAGCCGACGAGGAACGCGACGCGGTCGGCGACGGACATCGAGGTGAAGTCGGCCACCGCCGACTCACCGACCTCGGGCGTCTGCCATGCCTGCGCCAGGTCGTGCCAGACGTACTCGGCGTCGAACACCCCGGGCACGTCGGACACCCAGGTCCGCACCAGCTCGGGCCTGGCCATGACGACGTTCAGGACGTGCCCGCCACCCCAGTCGTGCCCGACGAGATCAATCGGCCCGTCGACGGACTCGATCTCCGCGAGGAGCCAATCGCGGTACCCCTCCATCGTGGCCGCGAAGCCGTCGGGAACCGGCGCCCCGAAGCCAGGAGGCGACAACCGGCGGACGTCGGCCTCGCCCAACGCCGTCAACTCGTCGACCAACGGATCCCACACCGCGGCTGTCTCCGGCACGCCGTGGACCAAGACGACGGTCATCGTTGAATCACCATGCCCGAAGAGTAGTCCAGCGCAGCACGCTCAGCGCTGAGTCGCGGGACGCACCACGATCTCGTTGACGTCGACCTCGGGCGGCTGCGAGACCGCGAACGCGACGGCGTCGGCGATCGCCGACGCCGGGATGGCATTTCGCCGGTACTCCGACATCGCCTGTTGCGCAGTGGGATCGGTGATGGTGCCGGCGAGTTCGGATTCCACGACGCCCGGTGAGACGGTCGTGACGCGAATGCCGGGGGGCGACTCCAGCCGCAGGCCCTCGGTGATGGCCCACGCCGCGTACTTGGTGCCGCAGTAGACCGCCGCAGTCGGAGTCACCCCGTGCGCACCGATGGAGGCGATCGTGACGAAGTGGCCGCTCCCCTGTTCGCCGAACGGGCCCGACACCGCGGCGATCCCGTGCAGCAGCCCGCGGACGTTGACGTCGATCATGTGGTTCCACTGGTCCACCAGACCGGCGTCCAGCCGCGAGAGCGGCATGACCCCTGCGTTGGCGACGAACACGTCGAGCCTGCCGAGGCGTTCCACGGTGGCGGTGACGGCGGCCCGCACCGCCTCGAGGTCGGTCACGTCGAGGGCACACGCCTCGACGCCGTCGGTTTCCGCGAGCTCGTCGAGCAGGTCGGTCCGTCGTGCGGCCGCGATCACGTGGTGGCCGTCGGCGGCGAGACGCTTGGTGATCGCGCGTCCGATGCCGCTGCTGGCGCCGGTGACGAAGGCAATCTTCTGGAGGGTGTCGGTCATGACACCACCCTGCCGACGACGGCACGCGCCAGGAAGGCCGCGTGCAACCTGGGTGCGACGCACCCAGGTTGAGCGGACGTTCATTCCGTACCGTGGGGACATGCCGGAATCTCGCCAGGGGGCCGACCTCGGTGCCTTCCTGCGTGCTCGCCGCGCCCAGGTCACCCCGGACGACGTCGGGCTGGGCCCGCACTCACGACGGCGGCGTCGGGTGCCGGGACTGCGGCGAGAAGAAGTCGCCCTGCTCGCAGGCGTCAGCCCGGACTACTACACCCGGCTGGAGCAGGGCCGCGAACGTCATCCCTCGCCCGAGGTGGTCTCCGCCATCGCCGGAGCGTTGCAGCTGACCGACGACGCCCGCGACCACCTCTTCCGGCTCGCCGGTGCCGCGATCACCGCGCCGGCTCGCGCCCCCAGTGCGGTCGACCCCGCCCTCGTCACCCTGATGGCCGCCTGGCCACACAACCCTGCCCTCATCTACGACGTCGCCTACGACGTCCTGGCGTCGAACACGATGGCGGACGCGCTCTTTGGCGGCTGGCCACACTCCCAGAATCTGCTCGAGGTGGTGTTCGGCGACCCGCTGGCCCGGTCGTTCTACGTGGACTGGGCCGACGTCGCCGCCGACGCCGTCGCCGGCTTCCGGCTCAACCACGGGCGGCATCCGAACGATCCTCGCGTCCGTGAGGTCTTGTCTCGAATGCTGACCGAGTCCCCCGAGTTCGCCGACTTGTGGCGCGGCCATGACGTTCGAGGAAAGAGTTTGCGCGAGAAGAGTTTCCAGCACGCGGACATTGGGCGGATCACATTGATGATGCAGGCGTTCGACGTTCGGTCCAATCCTGGCCAGGAGCTCGTCGTCTATCACGCCGAGCCCGGCTCCCCAAGTGCCGACGCCCTGAGCCTGCTGGGATCATTGTCGGCAAGCGTTGGAGACCAGCCGGCGCACTAGGAAGCGCGGCTCACCCAATTGCGTTGCACCGAAACGTAATCCGGATCACACCAAGCTGTCAGTTGGCTGGACGGCAAGCACGTCGACCTTTACGAAATCTCCATAAAATCTTCACGTGCGGCCTTACGCTGACGACCACTATTGACCTCATGACAGCCACCGCACCGGTCCCAAATCACCTCACCGGATCATTCGACGACGACGTGGCGCCGTTGCGGGCGGAGTTGCACCGATACGCGGTGAGTCTCACCAGGAACTCACCAGACGCCGAGGATCTCGTCCAAGACACGATGCTCAAGGCCTTCAAAGCCTACGGCAGGCTCCGGCCGGAGACGTTCCTCAAGGCGTGGTTGTTCACCATCATGAGGAACACGTGGTTCAGCACCTGCCGGACGGCGAAACTACGTCCCGAGGTGCTGTTGGCCGACATGACCGACGTCGACCACCGTCCGACCGTCGCCGACGCGCACACCAGTTCGTCCGCCGAAGACGAACTGCTGCGCGAGGAGATGGATCCCGAACTGATGGCGGCACTTTCCGAACTGTCGGAGGAGATGCGCGCCACCGTCTTTCACGTCGTCGTCGGCGACATGCTGTGCCGAGACGCCGCCGAACTTCTCGGGGTGTCGACCAACACGGTGCTCACCAGAATGCACCGAAGCAGGCATGCATTACGCCGCGCACTCTCCAAGACCGACGGCGCCACGGGACACGTCCCACGACGCGCCGCCTAGGCTTGGCTGCTGCGGTTCAGCGCGCACGAAATGCCCCGACCAAGCCGGGTGCATTCGAGTGCTGGGCGGGTCCGGGATTTGGATGGGACGACGGTGCCGTTCACCGGTGGGCATCTCGCCGAACTCGGCATCCGTGTTTGAGGAGTGCTGAACTCTCAGGTGCACTCCGGGGTCATGGTGTTTCTACGTGATCAGCGAGATCACGACACTCACGCCGGCTGCCAGGACGAAGTACAGGCCGACCACGGCGAGTCCGTAGTCGTTGGCCAGCCATGCGGCGATCACCGGTGACGTTGCGATGCCGACGATTTCAACCGCGGCACCGACGATCGGTGCGGCCGCAGCCAGGCATGGCCGAGTCCGGGGCCTCGGGTCGAGAGAATCCACACGCGTTCCCGTCGGTAGTGGGCGACGCACCGAAGTCGGGCGTGCACACCAATCTGCCGCTCGGAGAACATGATTGCTTGAAGAACTCGTGGAGATTGGCTGGAGACGTCAGAACAGAGTGGGCTGCAGGTCCGCCACGACGAGGGGCGGCGACGACGTCGGCGTGGTCGCCAGGCGGAAGGACCGGTGGTCGCCCGCCAACCGGTGTTTGGCGAGCAGCGGCGCGGCGCGCTCACGAAGTTCGTCGCGGTAGCTCTTCGGCAGGTAGGCACCCTGGCGGTACAACTGGCGATAGTGCCCGATCAGGTCGGGCCGCGATTCAGCCAGCCAATCCATGAACCAACCGCGGGTCGACCCGCGCAGATGTAGCCCGAACACCGTCGCACTGGCGGCGCCCGCCGAGGCGACCCGCCCCAGCAAGCCGTCGAGGTGCTCGACCGAATCGGTCATCATCGGCAGCACCGGGGCAATCATCACGTGACAGTTCAGGCCGGCGTCGCTGATAGCCCGGATCAACTCGAGCCGAGCGCGCGGTGACGGCGTGCCGGGTTCCAGATCCGCGTGCAGGTCGGAGTCCCCAACGGCCAGCGAGACCGCCACGCTGACCTCGACGGATTCGGCGGCGTCGACGATCAGCGCCAGGTCGCGCCGCAACAGCGTTCCCTTGGTGAGGATCGAGAACGGCGTCCCCGAATGAGCAAGCGCACCAATGATTCCCGGCATCAAGGCATAGCGCCCCTCGGCACGTTGGTAGGGATCGGTGTTGGTGCCAAGAGCAACCGTCTCGCGTTTCCACGAGGGACGCGCCAACTCCCTGCGCAGGACCTCGACGACGTTGGTCTTGACCACGACCTGGGTGTCGAAGTCCCTGCCACTGTCGAATTCGAGATATTCGTGGGTGGGCCTCGCGAAGCAATACCGACACGCGTGACTACAGCCGCGGTAACCGTTGACGGTGTACTTGAAGGGCAGCTTGCTGGCGTTCGGCACCTTGTTCAGCGCGGACTTGCACACAATTTCGTGGAAGGTCAGCCCCTCGAACTCCGGCGTTCGGACCGATCGCGTGAAACCGATGCGTTGCAGACCGGGCAATGCCCCGTCGTCGACCTCGACACCTTGCCCGTCCCAGCGCATGTTCAATGCGAACATATGTTCGATCTGAAAGTCAATCCACAAAATTGGCGATCTTTAGTGAGATACGCGGCGGTTTGTGCAGTAGACTTTCCTACGGGTGTAAGACACATCCGCTCCTGATGAAAGAAGTAAAATAGTATGGCACAGGGAACTGTGAAATGGTTCAACAGCGAAAAGGGCTTCGGCTTTATCGCCCCCGACGACGGCTCCCCGGATGTCTTCGTCCACTACTCTGAGATCCAAGGCGGCGGCTACCGCTCGCTGGAAGAGGCTCAGCGGGTTCAGTTCGATGTCGGACAAGGTGCGAAGGGCCCCCAGGCCACCGGAGTTACCGCGATCTAAGAACTTCCTTCTATGGGCTGGCAAGGTGCAAACCTTGCCAGCCCATAGTCCGTTCTAGGCCCTGCGGGAAAAGTACGCGGCCTGAACGATGAACTGCCTCAACGCAATCGGACGCGACGACCACTGATGTGGGCCGTCGCGTCCGATGCGCTACGGGTTGTTTACCACTGAGCGAGCTGGCACTGCAGGTTGTACGGCGCGTCCTGCTGCACGGCGACCTGACCGTCGACGGCGATGTCGCAGTGCGGGTTCGGCGCCGCGCGACCACCGTGGGTTGTGCTGCTGACCGTGAGGATCGCCCACTGCGGGTCGGCGAGCGTGGTTTCGAACACCCACGGCACACCGGCAGCCAGGCTGATTTCTTCCTTCTTCAGATACGCGTACGAATCGGCGTTGTACGCCGCCTTGTCCGCCGGCTGATTGACCAGATAGAAGAGGTCGAAGTCCGCGTCACCCGCCGAGACCAGCGTGTATCGCACCTGGTGACCTGCGGGTTCGGCGTTCGAAGTGGCCGGTGAGGCCAGTCCTGCGGCGGCCACCAGCGCCGCCATTCCGAAGGCTGCCCCGATCTTGCTTGTCGCTTTTCGCATGATCATCACATCGTCGAACGGTACCGGACCGTTACACCGCGGAGGCGGTCAGAGCTCCAGCATCAGCGTCACCGGGCCGTCGTTGACGAGTTCGACGGCCATGTCGGCGCCGAAGACACCCGACTCGACGTGCGCTCCGAGACTTCGGAGTGCGTCGGAGAAGGACGACACCACCGGTTCGGCGACCGCCCGGGGTGCGGCGGCGTTCCAAGACGGCCGCCTGCCCTTGACGGTGTTGGCGTACAGGGTGAACTGACTGACGACGAGGATCGGCGCGCCCACGTCGGCGGCCGACAGTTCGCCGTCGAGGATTCGCAGCCGCCACAGCTTGTCGGCCATCCGCGAAGCGACGTCTGCGTCGTCGTCATGCGTGACACCCACCAACGCGACGAGTCCCTGCCCGCCGGGGTGAATTTCCCCTACCGACACGCCGTCCACCACGACCCGGGCCGACGTCACCCGCTGCACCAAAACTCGCACGCTCGCCGATGCTGCCACGTGGCGTCGACTCCGTGACACACTCCTGGCATGTCGGCACCGTCCGAACCGCGAGTGGTGGCCGAGCACGGCGGTCTGGTGATCGCCGAACGCGGACCGCTCGTCATCGTTGTCGACCGGGGAACCGGGCCGTTGGCCACCGGCGCGTTCGTCATGGGAGTGCTGGCTCTCGTCGGCGGCGGGTTCGGCGCGGTCACCCTGATGGTCCCGTCGAGCGTGCCCTGGTGGCTCGGCGCCACGTTCCTCGCCGTAGGCATCGTCTTCGCCGGCATCACCATGGCCGCGATCCGGCGGATCCGGCGCACCAGGACGCGGCCACTGAGCTCGTACCGACCCGTCGCCGTCTTCGACCGGGCCCGCCGGGTCTACGTCGACGCCGACGGTGTGCCGGTGACGCACCTCGACCACGTACGGTTCCAGACTCGCACCCAGTTCGCGTCGAGCTCACCCGCGCTGGTTGCGGTAACGCCGGACGGCACCCGAGTGCTCAAGCGCGGCAACCCGTTCAACGGTGGGATCGGCACCATGGACGAGGTGCTGACCGCCATGGTGTTCGGCCCGCCTCAGTGTGCGGCCCGCCCCGCTGAGTAGGCCCAGTCAGCTCAGGCGAGAGCGCACCTCGGCCACGACGGCGTCGGTTCGAACGTCGACCTGCTCCCCCGTCCCCAGGTCCTTCACACCCACGGTGCCCGCCTCGACGTCACGGTCACCCGCCACCAGGGCGATCCGCGCACCGGACCGGTCGGCCGCCCGCATCGCGCCCTTGAGTCCCCGGTCGCCGTAGGCGACGTCGACCCGAAGGCCTGCCGCTCGCAATTCACCGGCCACCGTCGCCAACGCCAGCTTCGCCGCGTCGCCTAGGGGCACGCAGAACACCTCGACGCGGGCGGTCTCCCCGACGGTCTTGCCCTCGGCCGCCAGCGCCAGCACCGTGCGGTCGACGCCGAGACCGAAGCCGATTCCCGAGAGATCCTGGCCGCCAAGCTGTTTCATCAGGCCGTCATAGCGGCCACCGCCGCCGATGCCCGACTGCGCGCCGAGCCCGTCGTGGACGAACTCGAAGGTCGTCTTGGTGTAATAGTCCAAGCCGCGCACCATCCGCGGGTTGATCACGTACGGCACGCCCAACGCGTCGAGGTGGCTCAGCACCGTGTCGAAGTGCTGCTTGGCGACGTCGGAGAGGTGGTCGAGCATCAGCGGTGCCGCGGCCGTCATCTCACGCACGTGCGGGCGCTTGTCGTCGAGCACACGCAGCGGGTTGATCTCGGCGCGGCGGCGGGTGTCCTCGTCGAGGTCGAGACCGAAGAGGAACTGTTGCAACAACTCCCGGTACTGCGGGCGGCACGTCTCGTCGCCAAGGGAGGTGAGCTCCAGCCGGAACCCGTCGAGGCCGAGCGAGCGGAAGCCCTCGTCGGCGATGGCGATCACCTCGGCGTCCAGCGCCGGATCGTCGACCCCGATCGCCTCGACGCCGACCTGCTGCAGCTGACGGTATCGCCCGGCCTGCGGTCGCTCGTAGCGGAAGAACGGACCCGAGTAGCGCAGTTTGACGGGCAGTTGACCGCGGTCCAGGTTGTGCTCGATGACGGCGCGCATGACACCCGCGGTGCCCTCCGGCCGCAGCGTCACCGACCGGTCGCCGCGATCGGCGAAGGTGTACATCTCCTTGCTGACCACGTCGGTGGACTCGCCGACACCACGAGCGAACAGCGCGGTGTCCTCGAAGATCGGCAACTCGACGTGGCCGTAACCGGCCCGGCGGGCGGCGTCGAGCAGGCCGTCGCGGACCGCCACGAACTGGGCCGACTCCGGCGGAAGGTAGTCCGGGACGCCCTTGGGCGCCTGAAAGTCACTCACGTGCGGCACATTTCAGTCAGATTCCTTCGAGGAACGGGTTGGTGCGACGCTCGGCGCCGATCGTGGACTTGGGACCATGCCCAGGTAGTACCACGGTGTCGTCGTCGAGCACCAACAGTTTTGACACGATCGACGTCAGCAGGTCGCGCCCGCTGCCGCCGTAGAGATCGGTGCGCCCGATCGACTGCTTGAACAGTGTGTCACCGGTGAACGCGAGCTCAGCGATATCTCCCGTCGCTTCGCTCGCCCAGGCGGTGCTTCCCGGCGACACCCGAAACACCACTGACCCCCTGGTGTGGCCCGGCGTGTGGTCGACGGTGACGGTGATGCCACCCAGCTCGATCTTGTCGCCGTCACGGTCCAGCTCGACCACCTGGCGGGGTTCGCGGAACATCGTCGAAAGCGCCAGCTGAGCCAGCCTTGGCCCCAAGCCCTTGATGGGGTCGGTGAGCATCTCCCTGTCCTCGGGATGGATGAACACCGGGCAGCCGTAGGTGTCGCCGACCTTCTGCGCCGACCACATGTGGTCGACGTGGCCGTGGGTCAGCAGGACGGCGGCAGGGGTCAGCCGGTTCTCGTCGAGGATCTTGCGTAGCGGCGCCATCGCCCGCTGGCCGGGGTCGACGACGATCGCATCGGCGCCCTGCTTCGGGGCCAGCACGTAGCAGTTGCACTGCAACATGCCTGCCGGAAACCCTGTGAGGAACACCGGACCAGTTTCCCATCCACCCCTTTCGCGGGTCGCAGGGCCTCTTCTCAGACATTGCTGGCACACTCGTTGCCGATCACGAACACGAGGAGGACTTCGCGGTGCCGACCAACGAACAGCGGCGGGAAACGGCCAAGCGCAAATTGGAGCGGCAGCTCGAGCGCCGCGCCGCCCAGGAGCGCAAGCGACGCCTCTTCACCATCATCGGTTCCGCGGCGGGAGTGCTCCTGGTCATCGGCGCCGTCGTCGCAACGGTGGTTCTGACCAGCAAGGACTCCGACACGCAGGCCTCCGCCGACACGCCGTCGCCGACCAGTGCCGCCGAGCCGAGCCCGCCTCCGGGTGGCAGCGGTCTTCCGCCGTTCGTCGCGCCGGCCGGACTTGGCTCCGATTGCCAGTACCCGGCCTCGCAGGGCGAGCCGGCCAGCAAGAAGAACAACCCACCGCGTTCGGGCAAGGTGCCGACGGAGCCGGCGCAGATCAGCGCCTCGATGACGACCTCAGCGGGCAACCTCGGGCTCCAGCTCGACAACGCGAAGGCGCCGTGCACGGTGAACAGCTTCGCCAGCCTCGCGCAGCAGGGTTACTTCAACGACACCCCCTGCCACCGGCTGACCACGTCGCCGGGCCTGTCGGTCCTGCAGTGCGGGGATCCGACCGGCAAGGGCACCGGCGGCCCCGGCTACGGCTTCGTCAACGAGTACCCGACCAACCAGTACCGGCCCGACGACCCAGCGTTGCAGTCGCCGGTGGTGTACCCCCGCGGCACGTTGGCGATGGCCAACACGGGCGCACCCGGGTCCAACGGCAGCCAGTTCTTCCTGGTGTTCAAGGATTCTCAACTGCCCCCGAACTACACCGCGTTCGGCACGATCGACGCAACGGGTCTTGCGACACTCGACAAGATCGCCGCGGGCGGCGTGGTGCCCGGCGATCGCGGTGCCGACGACGGCGCGCCGAAGACGCCCGTTCAAATCAAGTCGCTCCAACTGGACTGACGCCGGACCGGGCCGACCGCAGTGACCATCCCGCCTCCCCCGCCCTACGGGGAGTACCCGCCATTGCCGTCGAGCCCGGTGCCCGGACCTCCTGGTTACGGACCTCCTAATTACGGGCCGCCATCGCAACCGCAGAGCACCAACGGGCTGGCGATCGCGTCACTGATCTGCGCGTTCCTGTTCTTTCCGCTGGGCATCGTCTTCGGGCACATCTCCCTTTCGCAGATCAAGAAGTCCCGCGAAGGTGGTCACGGCCTGGCGGTCGCCGGGCTGGTGATCAGTTACGTGGTCGCGGTGTTGACCGTGGTGGCCGTCGTCGCAACCGTCGTGTTGGCCGGTCTGCTGATCCGCTTCGCCGAGGACTTCGACGCGAACCGCTCGCGGTCGGGCTCGCCGGGCGTCTCCGCCGCGCCGCCGGGTCAGCCGCTGCCTCCGTTCAAGCCGTCGGCAACGCTCGGGTCCAACTGCCAGTACCCGGCCACCACCGAGCCGGCCAGCAAGCCGGTGAACCCGCCGCGGACGGGACGCATCCCCACCACCCCCGAGAACGTCGAGGCCACCGTCGTCACCAATGACGGTGCCATCGGCCTCACCTTGGACAACGGCAAGGCGCCCTGCACGGTCAACAACTTCGTCAGCCTGGCCCAGCAGGGGTTCTACGACAAAACACCATGTCACCGGCTGACCACGTCGAGCACTCTTGGCGTGCTGCAGTGCGGCGATCCGACGGGTGACGGCGATGGCGGGCCTGGCTACCGGTTCCCCAACGAGTACCCGACCAATCAGTACCGGCTTGCCGACCCGGCGCTGCAGTCCACGGTGATCTACCCGCGGGGCACCCTCGCGATGGCGAATTCCGGACAGGGCACCAACGGCAGCCAGTTCTTCATCGTCTACAAGGACTCCGAGATGCCTCCGACGTACACGGTGTTCGGCACGGTCGACGAGACCGGCCTCGCCGTCGTCGACCGGATCGCCGCGGGTGGCGTCAAGGGTGGCGGCGACGACGGCAAACCCGCCATCGACGTGACCATCGGGTCGATCCGACTCGACTAGAAGCCGGGCGCGCTCAGTTCGCGGTTGGCCTTCCCGACGATCGATCCGAGGAGGCCGGGCACTTCGGCCTCGACCGGTTCGACCCGCAATCGCAGCACCGTGTGCCCGTCGATCGCCAGCCGCTCGGTAATCCCCGCCTCGCGGAGGATCGTGAAGTGGTGGGTCGCCGTGGACTTGTTGATGCCGTCGTACAGCGCCGAACAGACCATCGGTCCGCCCCCGTTCATCAAGCGCCGGACCATCTCCAGCCGCACCGGGTCGGCGAGCGCGGCCAAGAGCTGCTGGACGCCGGCGACGGGAAACGTGGGAAACGGCGAATCGACCGTGTTCTCCCCCACTGCCGGTTCGACGTTCATCGAACCGAGCGTACCCTTGACCGAGTTCGACGTTCGTCGAACTCGTCGTCCGCCCGAGGAGGATTCGTGGCAGTGGTCGCCTCCGCATCGCGCACCGCCGAGACGCAGCGCGGGGCCTACTCCCTGCTGCTCGTCCTGAGCGGTGTCGCGCTGGGAGTCTCTGGCCTGCCCGCACCGCTGTACGGCATGTACGAGGAGCAGTGGCACCTCTCCCCGCTGTCCACCACCCTGGTCTTCGCGGTCTACGCCGTCGCCGCACTCGCGGCCGTCCTTGTGGCAGGCAAGGTCTCCGACGTCGTCGGGCGCAAGCCCGTGCTACTCGGCGCCGTGGTGGCGATGATCGTCGGACTCGGCATCTTCCTGATCGCCGACGGCATGGCGATGCTGATGCTCGCAAGGGTCATCCACGGCGCCGCCGTCGGCTCGATCGTGGTGGCAGGCGCAGCGGCCCTGCTGGACCTGCGCCCCGACCACGGAGTCCGATCCGGTCAGCTCACCGGGGTCGCCTTCAACATCGGCATGACGGTCGCGATCGTCGGCTCGGCCGTCCTCGCGCAGTACGCGCCGCACCCGATGCGCACGCCGTACGCGATCGTCGCGGTGCTCTGCGCCGTCCTCGGCATCGGCCTCGTCGCGCTGCGCGAGCCACACCTCTCGCGCACCCGCGGCCCCATCCGCATCGCCAAGCCCGCCGTGCCTCCCGAGATCCGCGCGGACTTCTGGTTCGCCGCCCTCGGCGCCACTGCGTCGTGGTCGGTCCTCGGCGTCCTGCTGTCGCTCTACCCGTCGCTGGCGGCCCAGCAGACTCACGTCCACAACCTGGTGTTCGGCGGCGCGGTGGTCGGGACGACGGCATTCGCCGCGGCCTTGGCCCAGCTCTTCTCGACCCGGATACCCGCACGGCGGTCGGCCATCGTCGGCGACGTCGGTATGGCGATCGCCCTCATCCTCACCGTGCCGGTATTGGCGACGCACAGTTGGCCGTTCGTGCTCGTCGCCGCCGCGTTCCTAGGCGCGACGTTCGGGCTCGGCTTCGGCGGCTCCCTGCGCCATCTGTCCCACGTCGTGCCTGCCAACCGCCGCGGCGAGACGATGTCGGCGTTCTACCTGATGGCCTACGGCGCCATGACCGTGCCGACCATCGCCGCGGGCTGGGCCGCGACCCGCTGGCCGCTCGGCGAGGTGTTCCCATGGTTCGCCTACGCGGTCGCCGCGGCGTGCCTGATAGCCGCCGGCATCGGTGCGGTCAGCTCGCGCAGGCGGTAATACTCCCGCCGAGTGTGGACTTCGTCCACGTTCGGCCAGGGTTCGGGGTCAGGCGGCGGACGTCACCCGGTAGACGTCGTAGACGCCCTCCACGTTGCGGACCACGTTCAGCACGTGACCGAGGTGCTTGGGGTCGCCCATCTCGAAGGTGAAGCGGCTGATCGCCACCCGGTCGTTGGACGTCGCCACCGACGCCGACAGGATGTTGACCTTCTCGTCGGCGAGCACCCGCGTCACGTCGGACAACAGCCGATGCCGGTCGAGGGCCTCCACCTGGATGGCTACCAAGAACACCGACGACGGCGACGGCGCCCACTTGACGTCGATGATGCGTTCGGACTGCTGCTCCAGCGACGTCGCATTCGTGCAGTCGGTGCGGTGCACGCTGACACCGCCGCCGCGGGTGACGAAGCCAAGGATGTTGTCACCAGGCACCGGGGTGCAGCACTTCGCGAGCTTGCACAGCACGCCCGGCGCACCGGGAACCGCCACCCCGACGTCCTCGCTGGTGCGCTGCCGCACCGGCATGGTCGCCGGCGTCGACCGCTCGGCGATCTCGTTTTCGGCTTCCTCGTCCCCACCGAGTTGGGCGACCAGCCGCTGCACCACGTGCCGCGCCGAGACGTGTCCCTCGCCGACCGCTGTGTACAGCGACGACACGTCGACGTAGCGCAGCTCCCGGGCGAGCGCCGCCATCGACTCGGCGTTCATCAAGCGCTGCAACGGAAGACCGCCGCGGCGCACCTCCCTGGCGATCGAGTCCTTGCCGGATTCGAGGGCTTCCTCGCGGCGCTCCTTGGCGAACCACTGCCGGATCTTGGCCTTTGCCCGCGGCGACACCACGAACGTCTGCCAGTCCCGCGACGGCCCGGCGTTGAGCGCCTTGGAGGTGAACACCTCGACCACTTCGCCGTTTTCGAGCTTGCGCTCCAGCGCCACCAGGCGACCGTTGACCCGCGCCCCGATGCAGCGATGGCCGACCTCTGTGTGCACCGCGTAGGCGAAGTCCACCGGCGTCGACCCGGTCGGCAGCGTCACCACGTCACCCTTGGGGGTGAAGACGAAGATCTCCTGCACCGCGAGGTCGTAGCGCAGCGACTCGAGGAATTCACCGGGGTCGGCGGCTTCCCGCTGCCAGTCGAGGAGCTGACGCATCCACGCCATGTCGTCGAGCTCGGCGGCGGCGTTGTTGGCCGGAATGCCGTTGCGGCCCTTGGCTTCCTTGTACCGCCAGTGTGCGGCGATGCCGTACTCGGCGGTGCGGTGCATGTCGCGGGTGCGGATCTGCACCTCCAGCGGCTTGCCCTCGGGCCCGACCACCGTGGTGTGCAGTGACTGGTAGACGCCGTAGCGCGGCTGGGCGATGTAGTCCTTGAACCGGCCCGCCATCGGCTGCCACAGCGAGTGCACGGCACCCACGGCGGCGTAGCAGTCACGGATCTCGTCGCACAGGATGCGCACGCCGACCAAGTCGTGAATCTCGTCGAAGTCGCGGCCCTTGACGATCATCTTCTGGTAGATCGACCAGTAGTGCTTCGGCCTGCCCTCGACGGTGGCGTTGATCTTCGACGAGTTCACGGTGTTGGCGATCTCGGCGCGCACCTTGGCCAGGTAGGTGTCGCGCGACGGAGCGCGATCGGCAACCAGTCGCACGATCTCGTCGTACTTCTTCGGGTGCAGTATCGCGAACGACAGATCCTCGAGCTCCCACTTGACCGTCGCCATGCCGAGCCGATGGGCAAGCGGTGCAATGACTTCCAGCGTCTCGCGGGCCTTGCGGGCCTGCTTCTCCGGCGGCAGGAACCGCATCGTGCGCATGTTGTGCAGCCGGTCGGCAACCTTGATCACCAACACCCGCGGGTCGCGCGCCATCGCGATGATCATCTTGCGGATCGTCTCGCCCTCGGCCGCGTTGCCAAGAACCACCTTGTCGAGCTTGGTGACGCCATCCACCAAGTGGCCGACCTCGACCCCGAAGTCGGTGGTCAACGCCTCGAGGGTGTAGCCGGTGTCCTCCACGGTGTCGTGCAGCAGCGCGGCGACGAGCGTCGTGGTGTCCATGCCGAGTTCGGCGAGGATGTTGGCCACCGCCAAGGGGTGGGTGATGTACGGATCACCGGAGCGGCGCAACTGGTCGGCGTGCCGCTTTTCGGCCACCTCGTATGCGCGCTGCAGCAGTGCCAGGTCGGCTTTCGGGTAGACCTCGCGGTGCACCGCAACCAACGGTTCGAGGACCGGATTCACCGCGCTGCGTTGTGAGGTCATCCGCCGGGCGAGCCTGGCCCGAACTCGTCGGGACGCGCTGGAGGAACTCTTGGCCTCGGGCGCGACCGCGTCCGGGGTGATGACGGGCATCGGCTGCGTTTGCGTCAAGGCTTGATCGTCGGCCACCGCGCTCACCTCCTGCCCATGCCGGTACTCGTCGAGGATATCCCCGTCGGCTCCGCAACTGTTCGCATCACACCACGTACAGGCTGGTGACTGCCAGGTCTGGCAGTTTCGCGCGGCCGACGAGAGCTGCGAGCTCCAACACGACCGCGGTGTTCGTGACGGTCGCGCCACCGGTCCGCAGCAGCTTGGCCGCCGCGGCGAGCGTGCCACCAGTCGCGAGCACGTCGTCCACCAGCAGAACGCGCAGACCCGTCAGATCCATTCCGTCGGCCGGAATTTCGAGCGTCGCGGTGCCGTATTCGAGGTCGTAGGTCTCGCCGTGCACCGGCGGGGGCAGCTTGCCGCCCTTGCGGATCGCCAGCACACCCGTGCCGAGGCGGATCGCGACCGCGGCACCCAACAGGAAGCCGCGCGCGTCGATGCCCGCCACGAGGTCCACGTCACCGGCCGCGGCGGCCAGTGCGTCGGTCACCACCGCCAGGCCGCGCGCGTCGGCGAGCACCGGGGTGAGGTCCTTGAACTGGATTCCAGGCTCCGGGAAGTCGGGAACCTCGCGCATCAACGACTCGATCACCGCCGCGACGTCGGTGGCGGAGCCGTTCAGGGGCCCTTCACTCATCGACTCAGTGCCCAACGGTCCATGTTCCACCCTGCACCCCATCGCGTCGGACTGCTGTTCACGGCCGTCATCTTCGTCGACGCCAGCAGAGTTCGCTGCTGACGGTACAACGGCAAAGTGGGCATGTCGTCCCACAGTACGGGTGCACCCTCACCGAGCAGCCGGGCGAACTCCTTGGGGTCGGCCGTCACCGCCAATGCGCCGATGACGCCGTCGACCTGCTCGTTCGCGTACCCCGACAGGTTGTTGCCATTGCCGCTGAACAAGTCGTAGGCGTCCATCGCCGACGAACCGGTCGATCCGCTGCCTGCCGCACCGCCCGTGCTGGCGAGTAACACGTCGATCTGGTTCTGCCGCAACGAGTCCGGGCCGATCGCATCCGACGCGGCGTCGGTGACCTTGATGCCCGCCGGCTCGCACGCCTTGGCGATTGCACCGACGGTCGCCGCAAGTCGCGCATTCGGGCTCTGGTAGCCGATGCGAACCGTCAGCGGGTTGCCGCCGAGCGCGTCTCGCGCCGCGACGGGATTCGACGCGCTGAACCGGCCGCCCTCGGCCGCGTTCTCGGCGGCCGTCATCGAGTCCTCCGCGGTCGGATTCAACCGACTGTTGGACACCGGCACCTCCGCGTTCCTGGCAATCGCGTCCCGCGGCGTGCATAGCGCAACCGCGCGGCGCGTAGTCGGGTTCAGCAGCGGCCCGCTCGGCGCGAAGATCAACTGTTCGATGCCCGCCGACGGGCTGTCGGTGCGCACGAAGTCGTCGGGCAAGTTCAGTGCGCCCGAGGACCCCGCCGCGATGTCCACGACGTCGTAGTCACCCGCGTTCACCCGCTCCTGGACGTCGGCGCCGCGCGGCCACACGGTGATCTTGCCCGTGACGGGCATTGCGCCCCACCACTTGTCGTTGGCCACCAGCACGACGGCACCGTCGTCGCCGACCGAGCTCAGCTTGTACGGCCCCGACGACGGGAAGCGCTTCAGATCCAGGTCGGGGCTCAGGTTCCAGATGGTGTTCCACAGCTGGGCGATGCGCTCGATCCTCGGCAGGTCACCGGCTTGGATCGCGGCGGTCACCGCGCCGTCACCGGCGCCGAGTTCGTCGGCGATGACGTGCGACGGCATCATCGCCGTCGCCGCGAACAGCTGCCCGTAGTCGACGAATCCGCGGTCCTGGGCGAACGACACCCTGGCCTTCTTCTGCCCGGGGGCGCAGTCGACGTCGGCCACGTCCCCGTAACCGGCTCGGCTGGCGGCGTCGAATCCCGGGAACCGGCCGGACTGCGCCGCCCACGCCAGCACCATGTCGTCACACGTGACGGGCTTGCCGTCGGAGTACACGGCGTCGTCGCTGATCACGTAGTCCAGCAGCAGCGGCGCGCGCCCCACCACCGAGATGGTGCCGAAGTCGCGGTCGCCGACGACCTGACCCTCGGGCCCGTGGTAGTTGAACCCGGACAGAACGCGCGCGAAGGCCTGCGGTCCCGCCGAGGCGGCCCCGGTCACCGTGTTGGTGTTGTAGCTGACCAGGGTTCCGTCGACGGCGTAGTTCACCTCGTCGGCCGGTCCGCTCGCGCATGACGACAAGCCGAGGCAGCCGACCAGCGACATCACTGCCACCAGGATCGAGACCCGCCGGGGTCGGGCGATCATCGAGGCTTACCGCCTGGTGTTCCGCTTACCCGACGGCCTACCGGTGGGACGGCTCGGCTTGGCACCGGGAACCGGCTTCTCGGGGGCGGGGGTGGCCGCGACGGACACCTTCTCGGGCTCGGCATCGGTCACCGAGTCGACGGGATCCCCCGCCGAGTCCACCGGAGCCGAACTCCGGCCCTTGCGCCGGTTGTTCACCCGCCGGGTGTGCGCCTTGACCAACTCGGTCCGCTCCCGCATCGCCACCAGCAGCGGCGTTGCGAAGAAGATCGACGAGTACGTGCCGACGACGACGCCGACCAGCTGCACCAACGCGAGGTCCTGCAGGGTGCCCACACCGAGCAACCAGACCGCCACGACGATCAGCGCGAGGATCGGCAGCACCGAGATGAGGCTGGTGTTGATCGACCGCATGAACGTCTGGTTGATCGCGAGGTTGGCCTGTTCGGCAAAAGTTCTGCGCGTGGTGTGTTCGAACCCGTGCACGTTCTCCTCGACCTTGTCGAACACGATGACCGTGTCGTACAGCGAGAAGCCGAGAATCGTCAGAAGACCGATCACGGTGGCAGGGGTGACCTCGAAGCCGACCAGGGAGTAGACCCCGGCCGTCACCAAGAGGTCGAACACCAGCGCCGCGAGCGACGCCGCCGCCATGTACCGCTCGTAGCGGATCGCGATGTACGCGGCGACGAGCACCAGGAAGACCACCAGCGCGATGAGCGCCTTCTTGGTGATCTGGCCACCCCAGGTCTCCGACACGTCGGAGCTGCTGACCTCGGCCTGGCTGGGCTTACCGTCGGCCGCCTTGGGCTGGAACGCGTCGAACAGCGCGGTGCGCAGCTTCTCGTTGTCCGGGTTGCTCAGTTTTTCGGTACGGATCTGGATGGTCGCCGATGCGCCGTTGCCGACCTGCACCACCGACTCCGGCGTTCCGCCGAGCGTCTTGTTGAAGACGTCCTCGACCTGCTGGGTCGTCACCTGACCCTGCATGCCCGCCGCGGGCATCGACACCTTGGTGCCACCCTCGAAGTCGATGCCGAAGGTGAAACCGCGGATGGCGATGCTGATGAGGCAGACCAGGACGATCGCACCGCTGATGCCGAACCACAGCTTGCGCTTGCCGACGACGTCGAACGCGCCGGTACCCGTGTAGAGGCGGACGAAGAAATTGTGTTGAGGTGCGCCCGCGCCGGCGGTGCCCAATTCCTGGGCGGCCGAGTCGTCGAGTTCGAGCGCAGTCACGTCGTCGACGTCGTTCTTGGATTCATGCTTGGCCATGTCGCTACCTCCCTCCCGCTGACGTGGCGGCGGCCCGGCGTTCGCGGGCAATCTGCTGCACCGCACCGAGGCCGTTGAATGCCGGCTTGGACAACATCACCGACTTGGACGCGAGGAACACCAGCGGCCAGGTCACCAGGAACACCACGACGACGTCGAGGATGGTGGTCAGGCCGAGGGTGAACGCGAAGCCCTTGACCTGCCCGACGGCGAGGACGTAGAGCACGGCGGCGGCCAGGAAGCTGACCGCGTTGCCGGACAGAATCGTCTTGCGAGCGCGGGCCCAGCCTCGTGGCACGGCCGACCGGAAGGAACGGCCCTCCCGGATCTCGTCCTTGATGCGCTCGAAGAACACCACGAACGAGTCGGCGGTGGTGCCGATGCCGATGATCAGACCCGCGATACCGGCCAGGTCGAGCGTGTAGCCGATGTACCTGCCGAGCAGCACCAGGATCGCGTAGACCATCGCACCCGAGGCCACCAGCGACAGCGCCGTCAGCAGTCCGAGCACGCGGTAGTACAGAAGCGAATACAGCAGCACCAGCCCAAGGCCGATCGCACCGGCGATGAGGCCGGCTCGAAGCGACGTCAGTCCGAGAGTCGCCGAGACGGTGTCCGCCTCGGAGGACTCGAACGACAGCGGCAGCGAGCCGTACTTCAACACGTTGGCGAGCTCACGGGCGGAGTCCTGGGTGAAGTTGCCGGTGATCTGGGTGCGCCCACCGGGAATCGCCTCGTTGATCTGCGGGGCGCTGACCACCTGCGAGTCGAGGGTGAACGCGGTCTGCGTGCCCACGTTGGCTGCGGTGAAGTTGGCCCAGATGTCGGAGCCCTCGCCCTTGAACTGCAGGTCGACGACGTACTCGCCGCGCTGCTGGTCAAGGCCGGAGGACGCGCTCTCGATCTGCTCACCGCTGATGATCGACTTGTCGAGCAGATACACCTCCTTGTGGTCCTGCGAGCAGGTCACCAAGGGGAGGTTGGGATCGTCGTTGCCGGCCAGGATGTCCTCGTCGTTGCAGCGAGTGGCCTGGAACTGCAGAGCCAGGAGCTGGATCTGCTGGTCGGCGCTCTGTCGCAGCGCCTTCTCGTCGGAGATGCGTTGCGCAAGGTCCGCGCCCTTGGGATTGGGATTGGGCGCCGCGGGACCGCCGGGAGCGGGCGCGCCGGGTGCCGGCGCGGGTCCTGGCGTCGGCGCGGGGGTAGGCGCAGGTTCCTCGGGGAAGGGCCGCGGCTGGGGTGCGGGTTCGGCGGGCGGCGCTACGCCACCGCCGTCCTGGCTGGGCGGCACGATCGGTAGGCCGGGCTCGGCGGGTGAGATGAGGGGCGGCATGCCCGGCGGCATCCCAGGCCCACCTGGCAAGCCACCGGGTGCTCCTGGCGCGCCACCGGGTGCTCCTGGCGCGCCAACCGGCGTTTGACCAGCCGGCGGCGGCGTCTGTCCCGCGGGAATGGCGTGGACGACGGGGCGGATGTACAGCCGCGCCGTCTGGCCGAGGTTGCGTGCCTCATTGCCGTCGTTGCCCGGCACCGTGATGACGAGGTTGTCGCCGTCGACGACGACCTCGGAGCCGGATACGCCGAGCCCGTCGACGCGGGAGGTGATGATCTCCTGCGCCTGCAGGAGGGATTCACGAGTTGGTCGGGTGCCGTCCGGGGTGCGGGCGGTCAGGGTTACGCGGGTGCCGCCCTGCAGATCGATGCCCAGCTTGGGCTTCGGTTGCTTGTCTCCGGTCAGAAACACCAGCAGATATGCACCGATGAGTAGAACCAGAAAAAGCGTCAGGTAACGGTAGGGATGCACCGGCGCCGAAGGCGATGCCACGTTCTTGGTTCTCCTCAGATCGGTACGTCAACCCGCAAAGAGTACGGGGTTGCGCTGTGTGCTCAGCCGTCAGTCTTTGGTGAGACGGTCCGGGTCGGACTTGACCTCGGTGCCGGTGCCCGGTCGGTCCAGTTCCTGAGCCGTCGACTCCTCGGCGACGACGGTGTCGTCGTCCTCGTATTCGTCGGCGTCGTATTCGTCCTCGTCGACCGCGGTCTTTTCCTTGACGGCGAGCTTCAGCATGGTGACCACCACGCCGGGCGCAATCTCGACGTCGACCTTGGAATCGGAGACCGCGGCGATGGTGCCGTAGAGCCCGGCCGTGGTCATGATCTCGTCGCCGACCGCCAGCGAGTCGTGCAGGTTGATGGTCGCCTGCATGGCCTTCTTTTGCCGACGGGACGCGAAGAACATGAACGCGCCCATGACGACGAGCAGTGGGACGAAGATGGCGAGATCCATGTCAACTCTGACTTTCGTATCGATTTCGGTCGTGGCTCCCCGGAAAGGATGCATTTACACGGGTGCCTAGTCACCGACCAGTGTGCCATTACCGAGACCGACCGCCGACCTGCCCCGCTACGACGTCAAGGCAGTTAGTACCGCTAAACGCTCATTCCGTCGTGCTGAACGCCACACAGCACCGAAAGCGTCAACAATGCGGCCCCCTGGGCGCGAATCCGACCGTCACATTGCACACATGCCGAGGTTTCCGTTCGCGTCGTCCGTCGCGGCGACTAGGCTTCGCCCAGACGTTCCGACGTCTCCTCCCCCACTTCGTTTGCAGGAGTCATGACGTGAGCACCATCGAACAAAGCCGCCACCTTGCCACCGCGATCCCCGGCCCCAAGTCCTCGGCGCTGATCGCCCGCAAGTCCGGCGCCGTCGCGCGTGGCATCGGCAACACCATGCAGGTCTACGCCGCGCGTGCGGGTGGCGGCATCGTCGAAGACGTCGACGGCAATCGGCTGATCGACCTGGGGTCCGGCATCGCCGTCACCACCGTCGGAAACGCCTCCCCCCGCGTCGTCGAGGCCGTCGCCGCCCAGGCCCAGGCGTTCACCCACACCTGCTTCATGGTCACGCCCTACGAGGGGTACGTCGCCGTGTGCGAGCAGCTCAACCGACTGACCCCCGTCGCCGGTGAGGCGCGGTCGGCGCTGTTCAACTCGGGTTCGGAAGCCGTCGAGAACGCCGTCAAGATCGCGCGTACCTACACCGGCAAACAGGCCGTCGTCGCGTTCGACCACGCCTATCACGGCCGGACCAACCTGACGATGGCCCTGACCGCCAAGTCGATGCCGTACAAGCACGGGTTCGGCCCGTTCGCGCCCGAGGTATACCGCGCGCCGATGTCCTACCCCTACCGCGACGCGGAGTTCGGCAAGGAGATGGCGACCGACGGCGAGCTGGCTGCCAAGCGGGCCATCAACGTCATCGACAAGCAGGTGGGCGCCGCCAACCTGGCCGCGATCATCATCGAACCGGTCCAGGGCGAGGGCGGGTTCATCGTTCCCGCCGAGGGCTTCCTGCCGACGCTGCTCGACTGGTGCCGCAAGAACGACGTCGTGTTCATCGCCGACGAGGTGCAGTCGGGCTTCGCCCGCACGGGTGCGATGTTCGCCTGCGAGCACGACGACGTCGAACCCGACCTCATCGTCACCGCCAAGGGCATCGCCGACGGACTGCCGCTGGCTGCCGTGACGGGCCGCGCCGAGATCATGGACGCCCCCCACGTCGGCGGCCTTGGCGGCACCTACGGCGGAAACCCGATCGCCTGCGCCGCCGCCCTTGCGACGATCGAGACGATCGAGAGCGAGGGCATGGTCGCCCGTGCCCGCGACATCGAGGCCTTCATGAAGGAGCGCCTCGGGCGGATGCAGGCCGACGACGACCGTATCGGTGACGTGCGCGGCCGCGGCGCGATGATCGCCGTCGAGTTGGTCAAGTCCGGCACCAACGAGCCCGACGCGGAGCTGACCAAGGCCCTGTGCGCCGGTGCGCACGCCGCCGGTGTGATCGTATTGTCTTGTGGCACTTACGGAAACGTGCTGCGCTTCCTGCCGCCGCTGACGATCAGCGACGAACTTCTCGAGGAAGGTCTCGACGTTCTCGCTCTCGTCCTCAAAGACCTCTGACCATGACCATGACCACGGTCAAGAACTTCATCGGCGGTGAACTCGTCGACTCGGTGAGCGGCGCGACGATGCCGTTGGTCGACCCCGCCACCGGTGAGCGGTACGGCACGGCGCCGGTGTCCAACCAGCAGGACGTCGACGACGCCTACGCCGCGGCGGCGAAGGCCTTTACTGACTGGAGGCGCACCACCCCGTCGGTTCGACAGAAGGCACTCCTCGACTTCGCCGACGAGGTGGAACGCGCGTCCGACGACCTGGTGGCCGCCGAGGGTCGCAACACCGGCAAGCCGGACCACGTCACCAGGACAGAAGAGATTCCGCCGATGGTCGACCAGATTCGGTTCTTCGCCGGTGCCGCAAGGATTCTCGAGGGCAAGTCGGCCGGCGAGTACATGCCTGACCATACGTCGTGGATCCGGCGCGAGCCCGTCGGCGTGATCGGTCAGGTAGCACCGTGGAACTACCCGATGATGATGGCGGTCTGGAAGTTCTGCCCGGCCGTCGCGGCAGGCAACACCGTCGTCATCAAGCCCAGCGACACGACGCCCGTCACCACCGTCATGCTCGCCGAATTGGCGGCCAAGCACTTTCCGCCCGGGGTCCTGAACGTCGTGACCGGTGACCGGGTCACCGGTGCCTCCGTCGTCGCCCACGCGACCCCGGCAATGGTGTCGATCACCGGCTCGGTGGCGGCGGGCCGGGCGGTCGCCGTCAGCGCCGGCGGCCACCTCAAGCGCACCCACCTCGAACTGGGTGGCAAGGCGCCGGTCATCGTGTTCGGCGACGCCGACCTCGCCGCCGCGGCAGAAGGCATCGCGGCAGCCGGCTACTTCAACGCCGGGCAGGACTGCACCGCGGCCACCAGGGTGCTCGCGCACGCCTCGGTGGTCGACGAGCTGACCGCGGCGCTGGCCGAGCAGGCCGGCAAGGCCTTGACCACGTTCGGGCGAGCCGCCGGCGACGAGGATGCCTGGGTGCCCCCGGTCAACAACGTCGACCAGATGGAACGCGTACTCGGCTTCTTCGACGACGTGCCCGACCACGCCACCGTCGCGGCCGACGGACATCGGCAGGGCGACACGGGCTTCTACGTCGCCCCGACCGTCATCGGAGGGGTGAGACAGGACGACCGGCTGGTTCAAACTGAGGTGTTCGGACCCGTCATCACGGTGCAGTCCTTCACCGACGAGGACGACGCCCTCGAAAAGGCGAATGGAGTGGAGTTCGCGCTCGCCTCGTCGGTCTGGACGAAGGACGTGTCCACTGCCATTCGCGTGTCCAACGCGCTGGACTTCGGGTGCGTGTGGATCAACACTCACATTCCGCTGGTCGCGGAGATGCCGCACGGCGGATTCAAGTCATCTGGTCACGGCAAGGACTTGTCGATGTACGGCCTCGAGGACTACACCCGCATCAAGCACGTGATGGTCTACACCGGATAGTTCGGCCCTACCGGCCGACCAGGGTGTCCTTCTGGCCGCGGCGCTTGAACCGGTCCCGCCAGCTGCGCCGCGGAAGGTTACCGCCTTGGGGGTACGTCTGATTGGTCGCCGTCGGTCCGGTCGCCGGGAACACCGTGGTCGGCTGATCGCCGGCGTCGGCGTGGTCGACGCGATCGGCGGCCACGCGCTGGGCGTACCCGACGTCACGCACACTGCGCACCGACAACCGCCCCAATCCCATCGCGCCGAGGAAGATGATCAGCGCGCCGAGCCCGTAGAAGTACGTCAATTCCAACCAGGCCGCCTTGGTGTCGTTCTCCGCGATCGGACGCCCGATCTCGCCGATCGTCAAGGTCGTGGCCATCACCCGCCCGACCACGAACCACGCGCCTGCGACGACGCTTAGCCACCCGCCGAGCATTGCCGTCGCGCGGTTGCGGGAGCGGACCAATAGGAGCCCGCCGACGACGGCGACGACACCCGGCAGCACCTCGAGCCAGCCTCGGGTGCTGCTCCACTCCGAGCCCTGGTCCGGGTTGTACGCGAAGTCGAACGCCGGCCCGACGAAGGGCACCAACGCACCCCACAGACCCAATACGACGACGAGCAGCCCACTGGCCGCACCGCGGCTGCGTGGGATGCGCATCCTGCCGCCCTGCACCGCCTCATCCGAAACGACCCGTGACATGTCGACCTCCTCGTTCGCCGCAGGAGTACCCACGTTCGCGGCGACCTAACGAATTGGTCGCCGGCGAAAAGTTTGGCGACCCCAGCGAAGGTAGCTCTGAGCGAGACGACGGCATATCGGTCCCGGTCCCCGCCCCTGCATGCGGGTCGTCACGATGTCGCCGGGACCGTGGCGGCAACGCCGTATCCGTTCGTCACCATGCGCGATTCATCGACGGCCACGGATCCACCGCTTGAGGCGGGCCCATGGCGACAGGGTCCGCTCGCCAATCCGCTGGCAGGATCTCGTCGACCTCCGGCAAACTGTCCCTGGGTCTTGTACGATCCGGCTGGGGAGTTCGTCACTCGAGCTGAGACCACGCCGTGACGGCTGAGGCACACGACTGGCAAGGGCGTACAGGCAAAGTGGACTGGATGTGCCGATGGTGGCGGCAGCCCGATCACTACCAGTGGCTGTCTGCGTACCTGGCCGTCCGCAACCTTCAACGGTTCACCCGTCACATGATGGCGACCATCGTCCTCGTGCTTGGCGTGGTGCCGGTGCTGATGCTCTTCACGCCCGCGGGCCCGCAGGCCACTGCCGCCAGGGGGGCCTCGATCGCGATCGCAGTGGGGTGCGCGGTGATGGCGGCACTGTGGTTGGCGAGGTGGCCAAACAGGAACCAGTCCGCCGCCTTCGTCGTCGTGGCCAACGTCTTCATCGCCGCGACCTGCCTGCTCGGTGGGCGCCCGGGCACCGGAATTCAGGGTGCGACGGTCTTTGCCGCGCTCGCCGGCTACGTCGCCTTCTTCCACACCGCCCGGTATCTGGCGTTGACACTGGCGGCCGCCGTCGGCACCGCGCTCGCCTGCGCCGCGGAGATCGCGGTCGCGGGAGACCTCCCCTTGGCCGCCAGCAAGCTGCTAGTCCTCGGGATCACCATCTTCGCCGTGCCGTTCTGCGTCCAGGTTCTGGTTCACACCCTGGGCATCGACGCGCTCAACTCGGACATCGACCCCCTGACGGACCTGCCCAATCGTCGAGCCTTCAGACGGTCGGTCCGCATCCTTGCTGCCGAGTCGAGCCGAGACGGCGCGGCCCATCTGACCGTGGTGATGGTCGACCTCGACGACTTCAAGCGCATCAACGACACCGCCGGGCATGCGGCGGGCGATCAGACCCTGGTCGTAGTGGGCGGCATCCTGCGGCACATCCGCCGGGGCGATTCGATCGCCGCACGGATCGGCGGAGAGGAGTTCGTGGTCGCGGTGTCAGGCGATCGCAAGGACGCCATCGGCCTCGCCGAGCGGATCCGCCGCGAGATCGCCCAGGCACCCATGCGGGTCACCGCCAGCATCGGCGTGGCCAGCGCATCGCTCTACCGGGTGCCGTCGCGAGACCTCATCACCCACGTGGATTGCCTGGTGGAATCGGCGGATCGGGCGATGTACCGGGCCAAGCGGTCGGGTGGCAACCGCATCCACGTCGTCGGCCACCCGCAAGAGACCTACGTCGAGAAACCGATGGCGAGCAGCGCCACGGCCACCAACGGCAACGTTCCCTGGACGATGGCGGAGCGTGCCTTGGCCGGAGCGGAGGCTAGGAGCACGGCGGCCGCGGCCAACATCGATCCGACACCGGCAAAGAGCAGCGCAGCTCCGACCCGCGTGCCACCGGAGATAGTGAACGCCACCCCGACGAAGGTGACGACCGCCAAGAAGAGGTTGTAGAAGCCCTGGTTGAAGGCCATCAGCTTGGTGGTCTCCGCTTCTTCGGCCGACGTGCCGAAGGCTGCCCGGGTACGCGGCGCCGTCCACCGGAACGACTCCAGAATCCAGATGTAAACGTGCAGTAGGGCGGCCAGTCCCGCGAAGATCACACCGGCAATGGTCATGTTTTTCGTTGAATCCGTTCGGTCGGCTAGTCGTAGAGGGCTTGTTGCCCGAGGCCCATCACGCCGCTCGGCGGCGTCATGCCCAGATGCATCCAAGCCTGAGCGGTCGCAACCCTGCCACGCGGGGTCCGCGCAATCATGCCCGCCCGTACCAGGAACGGCTCACACACCTCTTCGACCGTCGTGGCCTCTTCGCCGACGGCGACCGCCAGCGTCGACACCCCCACCGGGCCACCTCCGAAACTGCGGGTCAACGCCGTCAGCACCGCCCGGTCGAGCCGGTCGAGACCCAGCTCGTCGACGTCGTAGACCGCGAGTGCCGCCTTCGCGACGTCGCGGGTGATGACTCCGTCCGCGCGGACTTCGGCGTAGTCGCGGACCCGGCGCAACAGCCGGTTGGCGATACGCGGCGTGCCACGCGAGCGCCTGGCGATCTCCGAGGCGGCGTCGGCACCGACACCGATGCCGAGGATCCCCGCCGAGCGCACGAGCACCCGTTCCAGTTCGGCGGGCTCGTAGAAGTCCATGTGGGCGGTGAAGCCGAAACGGTCGCGAAGCGGACCCGTGAGCGCGCCCGATCTGGTGGTGGCGCCGACCAGTGTGAACGGTGCGACCTCGAGCGGAATGGACGTGGCGCCCGGGCCCTTCCCGACGACGACGTCGACGCGGAAGTCCTCCATGGCGAGGTACAGCATCTCCTCGGCAGGCCGGGCGATCCGGTGGATCTCGTCGATGAAGAGGACGTCGTGCTCGACCAGGTTCGACAGCATGGCGGCCAGGTCGCCGGCGCGCTCCAGCGCGGGCCCCGAGGTGAGGCGCAGCGACGTACCGAGCTCGGCCGCGATGATCATGGCCAGTGACGTCTTGCCGAGCCCCGGCGGGCCGGACAGCAGGATGTGGTCCGGGGTGCCACCGCGGTTCTTGGCGCCCTCGAGCACCAGCTGCAGCTGCTCGCGCACCCGCGGTTGGCCGATGAACTCGTTGAGTGTGCGGGGTCGCAGGCTGGCGTCGACGTCGCCCTCCCCGACCGTCAGCGCGGCGGACACCTCACGGTCGGTCGTGTCTTCGTGTTCGTCCTCGTCGAAGCGGCCCACGTGCTAATTCTTCCCCAGCGTCGACAGCGCGGCACGCAGGGCGCTCGAGGTGGTGACCTCAGGGTCCGCGGCGAGCACCTTGTCGGTGGCGTCCTCGGCCTGCTTGATCGGAAAGCCAAGCCCGACAAGGGCTTCGACGACGAGCCCGCGGATGGCGTGACCACCCACGGCCGTGGTTCCACCGGCAGTGACGACCGATCCGATCTTGTCCCTCAGTTCGAGGACCATGCGCTCGGCGCCGCGCTTGCCGATGCCGGGGACCCTGGTCAGCGCGGTGACGTCACCGTCGGCCAGCGCCTGCCGCAGGGTCTGGGCGTCGTAGACGGCCAGCGTGGCCAGTCCGATCTTCGGGCCGACGCCGGAGACGGAGAGCAGGATGGTGAAGAGGTCTCGCGATTCGGCGTCGGCGAACCCGTACAGCGTCATCGAGTCCTCGCGCACGATCATCGCGGTGATGAGCCGTGCCTCGGTACCGCGTCGCAACGTCGCCAACGTGGTCGGCGTGGTCATCACCTTGTATCCGACGCCGGCCGCTTCGATGACGGCGTGGTCGAGGGCGATGTCGAGGACCTCGCCGCGCACCGAGGCGATCACGTCGCCGCCTTCAGCTTCGCCTTGTACTTGCGGCGCTGTTCGGCCGCCATCGCCTCGGCTTCGGCCATCCTGGCGATCATCGGCGCCCTCCAGCAGTGGCAGATGGCGAGCGCAAGCGCGTCGGCGGCGTCGGCCGGCGTCGGTTTGGCTTGCAGCGCAAGGATTCTGGTGACCATCTCGGTGACCTGCGCCTTGTCTGCGCGCCCGTTTCCCGTGACGGCCGCCTTGACCTCGCTTGGTGTGTGGAAGTGGACGTCGATGTCACGCCTGGCGGCGGCAAGGGCGATGACCCCACCCGCCTGCGCGGTGCCCATCGCGGTGTTCGCGTTGTTGTTGGCGAAGACCCGCTCGATCGCGAGCACGTCCGGTCGATGGGTGTCGAGCCAGTGCTCAACGGTGTCGCTGATGGTCAGCAGCCGCTTCTGCAGCGGCTGGTCCGACGGGGTGCGGACGACGTCGACGTCCAATGCGATCACCTGGCGACCGCGGCCGCTCTCGATGACCGAGAGCCCGCACCGCGTCAGCCCAGGGTCGACGCCCATCACCCGCACTGCGACTCCCTTGCGACGAAGGCCGCCCGTGGTCCGAACAGCTGTTCGATACCTTAGTGGTCCGCACCGACGTTGTCGGTTAGGGACACGCCGCCAGGGAGATCGGCGCGTTCCTCTACCGGGCTAGCTTGGAGAGGTGACCGTTCTCGACTCCACCATCCCCCGCTTCCATCTGGCCATCCCCGTCGACGACCTCGACGCCGCCCGCCAGTTCTACGGCACCGTGCTGCAACTCGAGCAGGGCCGCAGCGCGGAATCCTGGGTCGACTGGAACCTGCACGGCCACCAGCTCGTCACCCATCTGGCTCCCGCCGGTCCAGCCGGCGCGCACAACCCGGTCGACGGCCACGACGTGCCGGTCCCCCACTTCGGGCTGCTGCTGTCGGTCACCGAGTTTCACCGGCTCGCCGAACGGCTACGGGTCAATGACACCGAGTTCGTCGTCGAGCCGTACCTGCGCTTCGAGGGCAAGCCCGGCGAACAGTGGACGATGTTTCTCCGCGACCCGGCGGGAAACGCGTTGGAGTTCAAGGCTTTTGCCGACGACTCACAGGTCTTTGCAACGGAGGGAAACAACTGATGCGCGTAGTCATCGCCGGCGGACACGGCAAGATCGCCCTGATCCTCGAACGCCTGCTCGCCGAGCGCGGCGACACGGCGGTCGGCCTGATCCGCAATCCCACGCAGTCGGGTGACCTCGAAGCCGTTGGCGCGGAGGCGGTCGTCGTCGACCTGGAGAACGCCACGGTCGACGACGTCGCCGGTCATCTCCGTGGCGCGGACGCCGTGGTGTTCGCCGCGGGCGCGGGCCCGGGCAGCGGGGTCGACAGGAAGACCACCGTCGACCGCGACGCCGCCATCCTGCTGGCCGACGCCGCCGAGGCGGCCGGAGTCGGCCGCTATCTGATGGTGTCCGCGATGGGGGCCGACGAGCCGGCCGCCGGTGACGATCCGGTCTTCACCGCGTATCTCGCAGCGAAGGCGGCCGCCGACGACGCGGTCCGCGAACGTTCCGGGCTGAACACCACCATCGTCCGCCCCGGCGGCCTCACCGACGACCCGGCAACGGATCGCGTGCGCATCGCAGAGTCGACGGGGCGCGGCACCATCCCGCGCGCCGACGTCGCGGGGATGCTGCTGGCGCTTCTCGACGCACCCGCGACCGGCGGGGTGACGTTCGAACTGATCTCCGGCGACATGTCGATCGCCGAAGCCATCGCCGTTCTGACGCCCTAGCCGTTCTGACGCCCTAGCCGTTCTGACGCCCTAGCGTCAGTCCTCGTCGAGCTGGGCGGCGACCTCGTCGGAGATCTCGACGTTGGTCCAGACGTCCTGCACGTCGTCGCTGTCCTCGAGCGCGTCGACCAGCTTGAGCACCTTGCGTGCGCCCTCGACGTCGACCGGCACCGACACCGAGGGCTGGAAGCTCGCGTCGGCGGAGTCGTATTCGATGCCGGCGTCCTGCAGCGCCGTGCGGACGGCCACCAGGTCGGTCGGCTCGGAGACGATTTCAAAGGTGTCGCCGTTGTCGACGACGTCCTCGGCGCCCGCGTCGAGAACCGCCGTCAAGACGTCGTCCTCGGACAGACCGTTCTTCTCCAACGTCACGACACCCTTGCGGGTGAACAGGTACGACACCGATCCGGGGTCGGCCATGTTGCCGCCGTTGCGGGTCATCGCAATGCGCACCTCGCTGGCCGCGCGGTTCTTGTTGTCGGTGAGACATTCGATCAGCACGGCCACACCGTTTGGCCCGTAGCCCTCGTAGGTGATGGGCTGCCAGTCGGCGCCGCCCGCTTCTTCACCGCCGCCGCGCTTGCGGGCCCGTTCGATGTTGTCGTTGGGGACCGACGTCTTCTTCGCCTTCGCAATGGCGTCGAACAGCGTCGGGTTGCCCGACGGGTCACCGCCACCGGTCCGAGCCGCCACTTCGATGTTCTTGATCAGCCGCGCAAACTCCTTGCCGCGGCGCGCATCTTTGACAGCCTTCTGGTGCTTGGTGGTGGCCCACTTGGAATGGCCGCTCATGCAGGTACTGCTCGCTTTCGAATGTCTCGGCTCAATGGAGAAGTCTGATCGTCGAGTCTACGTGGACGTTGGGGGCTTCCGGGATGGCCTCGCCTGGATGCGCTCGACGCGCACACGGGTCCGACATTTCCGGGGTTTCATACACAGTGGGTGATTCATCCACAGATCGGCCCTGAGCTGCTGCTTTCTGCCGATATGCGTTGAGGATCAGCCTAAAGTCGAAAGCATGTTCGACTCATTGGTCACCGCTACGACCGGCGCATCCGGCGCTACGGCCGTCGATGCCTGGACCCGAGTCGAAAACGCCGCCTGTGCCCGCCGGTTGGCCGCGATGCTCACCATCCTCGATCGCGCCTACGCCGCATCCGACTCCGCCGACCGAGACCAGTGGTGCCTGGACAACTGGGATGCGGTCATCGCCGAGATCGGCGCCACCCAACGCACGTCCAAGGGCACCACCGAAGGCTTCCTGCTCACCGCCCTAGCGCTGCGCGACCGGTTCCCTCAGGTCGCCGCCGTGTTCGCCGACGGGCTGATTACCTACGCCATGGCCCGGCTGATAATCACCCGCGGGGCCCTCATCCTCGACGCCGACGCCCTCCACACCGTCGACGCCGCCATCGCCACTGCCCTGCGGTCAGGGCATTCGACGTCGCTGTATCAAGCCGCCCGGACCCTCGATGCGCTGATCGCCCAGCACGACCCGCACGCCGAACGCCGCGCCCGCACCAAGGCCCGCGACCGATCCGTCGACGTGGTGGTCGACGACGCCAGCGGACTGGCCCAGGTGTTCGCGACCCTGTTCACCCACGACGCACATGCCTTCGACGCCCGCATCGATGCACTCGCCCGCACCGTCTGCCCCGACGACCCTCGCACCCTCGACCAACGCCGCGCCGATGCCATCGGCGCCCTCACCCATGACAACGACCGACTGGCCTGCCTCTGCGAGGCCGCGGACTGCCCCGCGGGTGAGAATCCACCCTCGACGGGGGTGGTGGTCTACATCATCGCGAGCGCGGACAACCTCCGTGAACCCGAGGCACCAGCCCCGCCGCCACCGCTGCCCGACGTTCCCAATGCGCCAAAAACGCTGGACGACAGCGCCGACCGCTCAAATGACGTTGGGCCACGAGCGGAGTCGCGTCAGGACCTGCCCGCCGACCCCGCCGGAGTAGGCGGCGAAGCACTCGACGGCGAACCCCCGGCACTGTTCGCCAAGCCGCTGCGCGAGCTCACCCTGGCCGAGGCCCTCACGCCCGCCCCGGGATTCTTCTCCGGCATCCGACCCGCAGCCATGATGGGCGGGCAACTACTACCCGGGTCGATCGCCTGCCGCGCCGCCAGCGGCGCCACCGTCATACCGATCGAGCACCCCGGAATGGCCCCATCCGAACCGCACTACCGACCGTCGAAGAAGTTGGCCGACTTCGTCCGTAGCCGCGACCAAACGTGCCGCTTCCCGGGCTGCCACGAACCCGCCACCAGTTGCGATTTGGACCACTCGATTCCGTGGCCATGCGGGGCGACCCAAGCCTCGAATCTGAAGTGTCTATGCCGCCGACACCATCTCCTCAAAACGTTTTGGGGTGGTGAGAACGGTTGGCGCGACAGGCAACTCGACGACGGCACGATCATCTGGACCGCACCCGGTGGCCGAACGCACACCACCGCACCGGGCAGCCGACTGCTGTTCCCAGAACTCTGTGCTCCCACCGCACCGGCGGTCACGGCCGGCACACCCGCCGCCCACACCGCAGGACTGACGATGCCGCGCCGCAAGACAACCCGCGCCCACGACCGCGCCCGTCGCATCAACGCCGAACGCACACTCAACGAAGAGGAGGCCGGATTATGAGAGGGAGTCGACGAAGAGGCGGTGCACGCGACGGTCGCCCGTCATCTCGGGGTGGAACGCCGTGGCGAGCGTGCGGCCCTGACGCACCGCGACCGGATGTCCGCCGGCGCGCGCCAACACCTCGACCGACGGGCCGACCCTCTCGACCCAGGGCGCCCTGATGAACACCGCGTGCATCGACCCGTCGAGACCGTCGAACGCGACGTCCTCCTCGAACGAGTCGACTTGACGACCAAAGGCGTTGCGCCGCACCGTCATGTCGATCCCACCGAGGGGCAGCGCCTCGCGACCCGGCACACCGGCGTCGGCGATCTCACTGGCCAGCAGGATCATTCCGGCACACGACCCGTACGCGGGCATGCCGTCGGCCAACCGGGCCCGCAGCGGTTCCAACAACTCGAAGTCGCGCAGCAACTTGCTCATCGCCGTCGACTCGCCACCGGGAATCACCAAACCGTCAACGGAATTCAACTCGGCAAGCCGCCGCACGGTGACCGCGTCGGCACCGGCTTCGGTCAACGCGGCCAGATGCTCCCTGGTGTCGCCCTGGAGGGCAAGGACACCGACCCGTACCGTCACGTCGCCGGCGGGGTGAAGTCGCGGACGTAGCGGGTCAACCCCTCCTGCATCACCGAAGCGACCATCTCGCCGTACCGGTTGTACAGCTTGCCCTCCGTCAGCGAACGGCCACCGCAGGCCGACGGCGAGGACTGGTCGTAGAGGAGCCACTCGTCGGCCCGGAACTGACGCATGAACCACATGGCGTGATCCAGCGAGGCGACCATGAGGTGCTTGCGCTCCTCCGGATGGTTGACTTGCGCCGAGCCGAGCAACGTCAGGTCGCTCAGGTACGCGAGCGCACAGATGTGCAGCACCGGGTCGTCGGGCAGGGGGTCGCGGTGCCGGAACCACACCTGCTGTTGCGAAGCCTTACCGGGGAGGAAGTTCATCTGGTCGCGCGGCACGATCCGCACGTCCCACTCGTCGAACTGTCGGAAGCTGGCGTCGTCGAACACCCGACTCGCCGACTTGAAGTCGGGGATGTCGTCCGGCGGCGGTGCCGCGGGCATGGCGTCCTGGTGCTCGATGCCGCTCTGGTCGGACTGGAACGACGCCGACATCGAGAAGATCGTCTCGCCGTGCTGGATCGCACTCACCCGGCGGGTGCAGAACGATCCGCCGTCACGGATGCGCTCGACGCTGTACACCGTGGGCGACCGCGCGTCGCCGCCCTTGAGGAAGTAGCCGTGCAGCGAGTGCACCTGGTACTTAGGGTCGACGGTGCGAACGGCCGACACCAGCGACTGACCGGCGACATGGCCGCCGAAAGTGCGCTGCAGGAACCCGGATTCGGGGCTGAACACCCCGCCGCGATAGATGTTGACCTCGATCTGTTCCAGGTCGAGGATCTCTTCGATCGACACCGGTCGGTCCGCTACCAGCCGCGCTCGGCGAGCCGATGAGGCTGCGCGATGTCCTCCACGTTGATTCCGACCATCGCCTCGCCCAATCCGCGCGACACCTTGGCCAGCACGTCGGGATCGTCGAAGAAGGTGGTGGCCTTCACGATCGCCGCGCCGCGCTCCTCGGGGTTGCCCGACTTGAAGATGCCCGATCCGACGAAGACGCCCTCGGCGCCCAGCTGCATCATCATCGCGGCGTCGGCCGGGGTGGCGATGCCACCGGCGGTGAACAGCGTCACGGGCAGCTTGCCGGCCCGCGCCACCTCGACCACCAGGTCATACGGCGCCTGCAATTCCTTCGCCGCGACGTACAGCTCGTCCTCCGACAGGGAGGTCAACCGCCGGATCTCGCCACCGATCTTGCGCATGTGCGTCGTCGCGTTGGAGACGTCCCCGGTGCCCGCCTCGCCCTTGGAGCGAATCATGGCCGCCCCCTCGCTGATACGACGCAGCGCTTCACCGAGGTTGGTCGCACCGCACACGAACGGCACGGTGAACTTCCACTTGTCGATGTGGTTGGTGTAGTCGGCCGGGGTGAGAACTTCGGATTCGTCGACGTAGTCGACCCCGAGGCTCTGCAGGATCTGCGCCTCGACGAAGTGCCCGATGCGCGCCTTGGCCATGACCGGAATGGTCACCGCCGCGATGATGCCCTCGATCATGTCGGGGTCGCTCATCCGCGACACGCCACCCTGAGCGCGGATGTCGGCGGGCACCCGCTCGAGCGCCATCACCGCGACGGCGCCCGCGGCCTCGGCGATGCGCGCCTGCTCGGGAGTGACGACGTCCATGATGACACCGCCCTTGAGCATTTCGGCCATGCCGCGCTTCACGCGAGCCGTGCCTGTCAACGGTGTTTCAAGGGAATCCACGTCAATCTCCTCCAAATAAGTACGAAAACAGTCTAGTGGCCGGGCCAAATCGCTTTGATCCGCAGTTGGCTTCGGCCGTCATCTGATCGATTGCAGCTGTCTCGCCGGCCCGGTCGAGCCTGGAGCGGCCATGGCATTGGCCTCGGCGAGCAACTCTCCGAGTTGCAGCGGGTACACCGTCTCCCCGCCCTCGACCAGCTCGGCGATGGTGTCCTCGTCGCACCAGCGGTGCCCATGGATGGTCCTGGTCTCCAGGGGCGTGAAACCCGTGGTCGACGGTTCGAACCTCAAGGTGCGGTAGACGAAGAACATCTCCTCGCTGCGGATCACCGAACCGTTGAAGTCGAACACGGCGTCGCGCTTCCACACCGGCCCGATCAGGTCGGCCTTGCTGACGCGCAGCCCCGTCTCCTCGGCGAGTTCGCGAACGGCCGCATCGGGAAGGCTCTCCCCCGGCTCGACCGCACCCCCCACGGTGAACCACCAGCGTGGCGCCGCTGCGGTGGCCGGGTCGGAGCCGCAGAACAGCAGGACGTAGCCCAACTCGTCGAGCAGCACGATGCGGGCCGACGTGCGCTGGTAGACCTGCTGGCCGAACGAGCGCTGGGCGGCGCGTTCGGCGATCTCGAAATAGGTTGGCATCGGGGCGGTTCCGCCGAGGTGCAGCCATCGCACCAGTGCGCGTTCGCGCAGCGCAAGGGTGTCGCGGACGGCGTCGTTGTGAAAACGCCGCCCGAGCAGCACGCGCGCCTCGGCGTCGGCCATCTCCGCGACCAACGCCACGGACAGCGACGCCGGGTCGACGGCAGCCAACGCCGTCGAAAGTTCGTTCTCGGCGGCCTCCCTGGCGTTGCGCGGCGCCCGCTCGGCGGCGTCGGCCAGTGCGGCCAGCTGCCTGCCGGCGGGGCCGTTGCCGTACGCGTCGGTCGCCACCGCGCGGGCGACGACGGCGCGGCGGGCAAGGATCCCGTCGAGCGCCTGCCAAGACAGGTCGTACCGCACGTGCAGTCGGTCAAGCCGGTGGGCGGTCTGAAACGCCCAGATGCCACCGACTAGCAGCACCACCGCCAGTACCGCGAGGGCGACGACGACCAGCCAGGTGATCACGCCATGTCCTTCGCCGCTTCACGTTCGGCGGCTTTCGCGTTGGCCCTGGCGGCTCGGCGGCCCGGCGGCTTGCGGCTGCCGGCCGACTCCCCGTTGCCCGTCGTGCCTTCGACGCGGACCTTCACGCCTGCCCCCGCCACGGTTTCGTAGACCCGCAAGATTTCTTGCGCGACGACCGACCAGTCGTAGCGTCGCACCGCCCTGTGCCCGGCCTCCACGTACTGCCGGCGCGCGGCGTCGTCGCCGAGGACGTCGACGAGCGCTGCGGCCAGTGCCTCGGAGTCCTCGACGGGGACCAGCCGTCCGGCAGCGCCGTCGTCGAGCACCCGCCGGAACGCGTCGAGGTCGCTGGCCACCACGGCCGTACCGGCGGCCATCGCCTCGACCAACACGATGCCGAAGCTCTCTCCGCCGGTGTTGGGCGCGCAGTACACGTCGGCGCTGCGCATCGCCGACGCCTTCCCGGCGTCGTCGACGAGCCCCAGGAAGCGCAGGTGACCGGCCAAGTCGCCGGCTTCCTCGGCCAGTTTTTCCTCGTCACCGCGGCCCACTACGAGGACTTCCAAGTCGGGGAACGACTCGACCAGGGCGGGCAACGCCCCGAGCAGGACGGACATCCCCTTGCGCGGTTCGTCGAAGCGGCCGAGGAACAGCACCGACCGGCCCGGCCGGGGATAACCGTCCAGGACGGGGGCCGAGGCGAACGAGTCGACGTCGACGCCGTTGGGGATTTCGACGGCGTCGGAGCCGAGCGCCTCCATCTGCCAGCGCCTGGCGAGGTCGGACACCGCAATGCGGCCGACGATCTTCTCGTGCCAGGGCCGCAGGATGCCCTGAAAGACGCTGAGCGTCAACGACTTCGTCGTCGACGTGTGGAAGGTGGCGACGATCGGCCCCTCGGCGATCATCAGCGCCAGCATCGACAGGCTCGGTGCGTTCGGCTCGTGAATGTGCAGCACGTCGAAGTCACCGTCGACGAGCCATCTCTTCACCATGCGATGGGTGGCGGGGCCGAACCGCAGCCGCGCGACCGATCCGTTGTACGGAATCGGGATCGCCTTGCCGCCGGAGACGACGTAGTCGGGCAGCTTCGCCCCCGGTGACGACGGTGCCAGGACGCTCACGTGATGTCCGTAGCCGCGCATCACCTCGGCGAGCTGCAGCACGTGCGCCTGTACGCCCCCGGGCACGTCGAACGAGTACGGGCACACCATTCCGATCCGCATGGCTACTGCCCGCCGGATTGCTCGAGCCGGGCCTGGCGCTCCTTCGACAAGTCGGCGATCCACTGCGGCTGCAGCATGTGCCAGTCGGCGGGGTGGGCGGCGATGTTGGCGCCGAACTGGTCGGCCAATGTCTGAGTGACGGCCGCGACGTCGCCCGACGAGGTGTCCAGCGGCGCGCTGATCGCGGTGACCGTCACGTCGGGTTCGTAGTACGAGTGCACGGGCAGCAGCGCGGCACCGGTCGCCATCGCCAACTTGGCGGGCCCCGCAGGCAACCTCGTCGCCTCCCCGAAGAGGTCCACGCCGACGCCGGACTTGGTCAGGTCGCGATCGGACATCAGGCACACCAGCCCGTTCCCGCGCAGCCGCTCGGCCAAGACCTCGAAGGGTGGCCGGGCGCCGCCGGTCAGGGGCAGGACCTCGAACCCGAGGCTCTCCCGGTAGTCCAGGAAGCGCTTGTACAGCGACTCGGGTTTGAGGCGCTCGGCCACGGTTGCGAACCGACCGTGGGTGTTGGTCAGCCACACCCCGGCCATGTCCCAGTTGCCGCTGTGCGGCAGCGCCAAGATCGCGCCGCGGCCCGCGTCGAGCGCCGCGGCGACGTGCTCACCGCCGACGGCTGCCTCGTCGAGCTCGTGGGCCAGGACCCGGTGATCCATCGACGGCAGTCGGAACGCCTCCCGCCAATAGCGTGCGTAGGACGCCAAAGACGCGCGGATCAGGTCTTCCGGCACGTCGCCCGGTGCGACGCCGACCACCCTTGCGAGGTTCTTGCGTAGCTGCTCGGGACCGCCGCCACGTGCGGCGTACAGCGCTCCGGCCTGGAAGGCGTTGCGGGCGGCGAACTCCGGCATCGCGCGTACCAGCCGCCAGCCGGCGGCGTAGCCCAAATCGGACAGCTGGCCCCCGATCACGGCTCGCTCGGCTCTTCGGAGTCGTTCGGCGGCGGCGTGGCCCGCATCGGTTCCGTCGCGCCTGGCGAGGTGCGGACGGAGTGCAGCCGCTGCCCCAGCGTGACGACGCTGGCGACGGCCAGGGCCCACATGGCGACCTCGAGAAGCCAAGGGACGTGCAGGAACGACACCCCGGACAGGCCAGCGCCGAGCAGCACGATGATGAGCCGCTCGGGACGCTCGATGAATCCGCCGTCGCCCTTGAGACCGTTGGCCTCGGCCCTGGCCTTGACATAGGAGATCACCTGCGAGGTGACCAGCGAGATCATGGTCGCCACCGCGAGTGACGTGCTGTGGATTCCAAAGGTGGCCCACCACAACAGACCACAGAAGACGGCGCCGTCGCTGACCCGGTCACACGTCGCGTCGAGAACACCTCCGAACGCGGTGCTGAACCCCCTCTCCCGCGCCATCGCACCGTCGAGCATGTCGGCGAGGACGAAGACGAAGACCGCGAACGCACCCCACCACAGCTGCCCGATCGGGAACAGCGTCAGCGCCGCGATGACGGTCCCGGCCGTTCCGATGATCGTGATGCTGTCGGGGGTCAGCCCCATGCGCAGCGACACCTTTGCCACCGGGCGGCTCAGCTTGGCGTACGCCGCCCTGGTCAAGAGGTAGAAGTCGCTCACGACTGCGCCGCCCACTCGTCTGCCAGCAGCTGGCGGGTGTCGCGGAGCAACTGCGGGATGATCTTCGAGCCGCCGATGATCGTGATGAAGTTGGCGTCCCCACCCCAGCGCGGCACGACGTGCATGTGCAGATGCTCGGCGAGGCTTCCGCCCGCGGAGTGCCCGAGGTTGAGGCCGACGTTGAAACCGTGCGGCCGGGAGACGGTCTTCATCACCCGAATTGCCTTCTGGGTGAACGCCATCAGCTCGGCACTCTCCGCATCGGTGAGGTCTTCGAGTTCGGAGACCCTGCGGTAGGGCACCACCATCAGGTGGCCGGGGTTGTACGGGTACAGGTTCAGCACCGCGTAGACGAGTTCGCCGCGCGCCACCACCAGGCCGTCCTCGTCGGACATCGCGGGGATGTCGGTGAACGGTTCCGACGACCCGGCAGACCCAGCCGAGCCGCCGGACGTCTTCGCCTCGGCGATGTAGTTCATCCGGTGCGGCGTCCACAGCCGCTGTAGGTGGTCGGGATCGCCGACCCCGCGGTCGGTGATCGTGTTCTCCGGGTCCCCTGTCACACCGTGACCAGTTCCGCTGTGGGAGCAGCATTCTCGCGTCGGGCGATCCAGTCGACGATGGCTTCGACCGCCACGTCGCGCGGCACGCCGTTGATCTGGGTGCGGTCGCCGAACCGGAAGCTCACCGCGCCCGCTTCGACGTCACGCTCGCCCGCGAGCAGCATGAACGGCACCTTCTGGTTGGTCTGGTTGACGATCTTCTTCGCCATCCTGTCGTCGCTGGCGTCCACGTCGACCCGGACACCTCTTGCCTTCAGTTGGGCGGCAACGTCTTCCAGGTACGGCACGAAGGCGTCCGCGACGGGGATGCCGACCACCTGGACCGGTGCCAGCCAGGCCGGGAAGGCGCCGGCGTAGTGCTCGGTCAACACCCCGAAGAACCGTTCGATCGACCCGAACAGGGCGCGGTGGATCAGCACCGGCCGCTGCCTGCTGCCGTCGGCCGCGGTGTATTCCAGCTCGAAGCGCTCGGGCATGTTGAAGTCCAACTGGATGGTCGACATCTGCCAGGTCCGTCCGAGGGCGTCCTTGACCTGGACCGAGATCTTCGGACCGTAGAACGCCGCGCCACCCGGGTCGGGCACCAGGTCAAGCCCGGATGCCTCGGCGACCTCGCGAAGCGTCTCGGTGGCTTCTTCCCAGTCGTCGTCGGAGCCGACGTACTTGTCGGGATCCTTGGTGGACAACTCGAGGTAGTAGTCGTCGAGACCGTAGTCGGCGAGCAGGTCAAGAACGAAGCGCAGCAAGGAGCTGAGCTCGTCGCGCATCTGCTCGCGGGTGGTGTAGATGTGGGAATCGTCCTGGGTCATGCCGCGCACCCGGGTCAGCCCGTGCACGACACCGGACTTCTCGTAGCGGTACACCGAGCCGAACTCGAAGAGCCGCAACGGAAGTTCGCGGTAGGAGCGTCCGCGGGCCCGGTAGATCAGGTGGTGCATCGGGCAGTTCATCGGCTTGAGGTAGTAGTTCTGGCCAGGCTTGCGGACCGTGCCGTCCTCGTTGAGTTCCTCGTCGACGTGCATCGGAGGGAACATGCCGTCGGCGTACCACTCGAGGTGACCCGAGGTGATGTAGAGGTGCTCCTTGGTGATGTGCGGGGTGTTGACGAACTCGTAGCCCGCCTGCTCGTGCTTGCGACGCGAGTAGTCCTCGAGCTCGCGCCGGATGATGCCGCCCTTGGGGTGGAACACCGGCAGCCCGGAGCCCAGCTCGTCGGGAAAGCTGAACAGATCCAGTTCGACGCCGAGCTTGCGGTGATCGCGGAGCAGCGCCTGCTCGATCAGCTCGAGGTGCGCATCCAGCGCCTCCTGCGATTCCCAGGCGGTGCCGTAGATGCGCTGCAGGCTGGCGTTGGCCTGGTTGCCGCGCCAGTAGGCGGCCGAGCTGCGGGTGAGCTTGAACGCGGGGATGTACCTGGTGGTCGGGATGTGCGGACCGCGGCACAGGTCGCCCCAGATGCGTTCCCTGGTACGAGGATTCAGGTTGTCGTAGGCGGTGAGCTCGGTACCGCCCACTTCCATGACGTCCGGGTCGCCGGACTTGTCGTCGATCAGTTCGAGCTTGTACGGCTCGTCGGCGAGGTCCTCGCGGGCCTCGTCCTTCGACGAGTACACGCGGCGGTCGAACAGCTGGCCGTCCTTGACGATCTTCTGCATGCGCTTCTCCAGCGCGGCGAGATCTTCCGGGGTAAAGGCCCGAGGCACCTCGAAGTCGTAGTAGAAACCGTCGGTGATGGGTGGGCCGATGCCCAACTTCGCCTCGGGGAACAGACCCTGGACCGCCTGGGCGAGGACGTGTGCCGCCGAATGCCGGATGACGCTGCGTCCGTCCTCGGTGTCCGCGGCGACCGGGGTCACCTCGGCGTCGACGTCGGGTATCCAGGAGAGATCACGGAGCTGACCCTCGGCGTCGCGGACGACGACGATCGCGTCGGAGGCTCCTCGGCTGGGCAGCCCGGCGTCACGTACCGCCGCGCCGGCCGTGGTCCCGGCAGCGACCCGGATCGGGGCTGCTGGGGCAATGCTGGCGACGGCGGTCATCAGTGGGTCTCCTCGTAAGCGGGTACGGCGCGTTGGACGCGACCATGGTATCGGGGTGGGTGTGGGGGTGAACGCTCAAGACCCCAGGCCGACGGGACTCTTCAGCCACGGCTGCTCGAACCCGAACAGGCCGGCGGCGAAGCTGAGTGCGCCGAACAACCACAGCGTGGCGATCACTATGGCCGCAGTGAGGACGAAACCGAGTACCTGCACCCACAGTCCCTGCGCCTTGAACCAGTCCATCACCCGGTCGTATCGCTCCTTGGTGTAGCGCAGGAGTCGATGGGCCCATTCGAATTCGGTCGCCAGGATGCCGAGTCCGAGGAAGACGATCGCCCACCCCGGCCCCGGGTACGGGATCGCGAGGATCCCAAGGCCAAGCACCACCAAGCCCACGACGCCGACCACGATGCGATAGGTGAAGTCGTAGGTGGGTCGTTCGCGCAGGCCGTCGCGCCACCGCGCCCAGCGGCGCTTGGCGTCACTGAAGGTGCTCATGGTTGGCCGGGCAGCAGGGTAAGGAACAGGGCTTCGGCTTCGCACAGCACGGCGTCGCCGTCCAGGAGGCGGGCGGTCAGGAAGATCTTCCGCCCGTCGATCCGGTCGATTCCGGCGTCCACTCGTAACTCCTTCTCCACCGGCACGATCTTGCGGTAGTCGACGTGCAGGAAAGCGGTGCGTTGCCGCGGGCTCTCACTGAGCTTGAACGCGGTGTAGCCAAGCAGTGAGTCGAACAGCAGCGCTAGCGCACCACCGTGGACCGCACCGTTGCGGCCCAGGTGGAACCGGCGGAAACGCGCCGTCCCGCCGATCCGGTTGTCGTCGGTGACTCTCAGATTCACCGGCACCTGCATGATGTTGCCCCGGTTGGGCAGGTCCATCCGACGCCCCGACGGCGACCGCCACTCGTCGGCGTCATACGGCGCCAGCAGCGCGTTCACGTTCTCGATGAGGTCAGCCGCCTGCGTCACGACGTCGTCGGGTGCGTCGGCTCCACGGGTCAGATCCTGCAGCGTGCGGACGGCTTCGACGAACCGCCCGTAGTCGGGGCCGCCGCTGGTGGTCGGCACCGGCGGGTTGAACCCGCCGCCGGACTGCAGGTCTTGGGGGTCGGGGGCCACCCGCTCACCGTATTGCCTGCGTGGTTGCCGAGGCGTACCCGGTTCCTACTGTTCGGGCTCGCTGAGCGCCGCGAACTCCTCGTCGGTGAGCGTGACCTCGGCTGCCGACACGTTCTCGTCGAGGTGCGCGACGCGGGACGTGCCGGGGATCGGGATCATGACGGGTGACCGCTTGAGCAGCCAGGCCACCGCCAGCTGCGACGGCTTGATGCGGTGCTTGGAGGCGATGCGCTGCAGCGGGCCGCCGTCGGCGACCAGCGGTCCGGAGCCGAGCGGCGCCCACGGGATGAAGGCGATGTTTTGCGCTTCGCAGGCTTCCAGCAGTGGGTCGGCGCCGCGCTCGGCCATGTTGTAGCGGTTCTGCACCGAGGCGATCGGGGTGACCTTCTGCGCCGCCGTCAGCTGGTCGACGGTGATCTCGGACAGCCCGATGTGCCGGATCTTGCCCTCCTTCTGCAGCGCGGCGAGCTCACCCACTTGGTCCTCGGCGGGGAACTTGGAGTCGATGCGGTGCAACTGGAAGAGGTCGATGCGATCAGTGCCGAGCCGGCGCAGGCTCATCTCCACTTCCTGGCGCAGATAGGCGGGGAAGCCGAGCGGCGTCCACTCGTTCTCGCCGGTCCTCAGCAGCCCGGCCTTGGTGGCGACGACGAGGTCGTCCCGGTACGGGTGCAGGGCCTCGCGGATGAGCTCCTCGGCCACGTACGGGCCGTAGGAGTTGGCGGTGTCGAAGAAGTCGATGCCGAGTTCGACGGCGCGGCGCAGGACGCGGATGGCTTCGGCACGGTCGTCGGGCGGGCCCCAAATGCCGTTGCCGGTCAGACGCATGGTGCCGAATCCCAGCCGGTGGACGGTGAGATCGCCACCGATGGTGAACGTTCCAGATGCATGAGCGACGGGTTGCTTGGTCACGTGGTCGACGGTACCGCCACAGTGTCTTGAAGACGTCTTCAAAGCTGGCATGGTGGGTTGGTGAAATCCAGCGACCTCGCCGGCCTCCCGTTCACCTACCCGGAGGTCGGCGCCACGGCAGGCCCGCCGCCGGCCGGTTACCGGTACCTCAACGCCTCGGCGGTGATCGGGCACGGACGGACGAGGTTCGAGGAAGCCGCGGCGGAGGTGATGCGGTGGGGCATGCTCCGCGGCGCCGGACTGCGGGTGGACGCGACGACGGAGGTGGCGGCCGTCGGGTCGGAGGTCGTCGTCGGAATCGGCCCAGTCCGGGCGCCATGCCGGGTGGTCTACGTCGTCGACGAGCCCGATCGCCGCGGCTTCGCGTACGGCACGCTGCCGGGGCACGCCGAGACCGGCGAGGAACTGTTCGCCGTCCGGTACGACCCCGCCGACGAGACGGTTCACGCGGAGATCAGCGCGTTCTCCCGGCACGGCACCTGGTGGAGCAGACTGGCCGGGCCGTTCACCACGTTGCTGCAGCGGGTGGTGAGCAAGCGGTATCTTCGGGCGCTGTGAACCACGACGGAGGGTGAGCGAATCGTGAAGGTGCACCATCTCAACTGCGGGACGATGGACTCCCCAGGAGCACCAACCATCTGCCACGTGCTGTTGCTCGAGACCGACAACGGCCTGGTTCTCGTCGATGCGGGGTTTGGCCTGCTCGACTGCGCGGATCCACGTCGCATCGGCCCGTCGCGGCGCGTGATTCGGCCGCGTTTCGACGTCGCGGAGACGGCAGCCCACCAGGTGGAGGCGCTCGGCTTTCGCCGCACCGACGTCCGCCACATCGTCGCGACGCACTTCGACGTCGACCACGTGGGCGGCATCGCCGACTTCCCCGACGCCAAGATTCACGTCACCGCCGCGGAGGCCCTCGGCGTGCTGAAGGCGCCGACGCGCATGGAGAGGTTCCGCTTCAGGCCGACGCAGTGGGCGCACGGACCGCACATCGTGGAGCACGAACCCACCGGCGAGAAGTGGCGAGGGTTCGCCGCTGCCAAGGAGCTCGACTCGATCGCCCCGGGCATCGTTCTGGTCTCGCTCCCCGGCCACACGCGCGGGCACGCCTGTGTCGCGGTCGACGCAGGCCACCGCTGGGTGCTCCACTGCGGCGACGCCTTCTACTACGAGGGAACACTGGACGGCCGGTCCCGCGTCCCGTGGGGGCTGAAGGTCTCCGAAAAGCTCGTCGCACATGACCGAAAGGCTGTGTACGAGAACCACTCCCGCCTCGCAGAGTTGTACGCGAACCGCGATCCCGAGCTGCTGATCGTCTCGGCTCACGACCCGAGGTTGCTCGCCAACGCGATCGCCACCGCCGTTTAGCGGGCGGGTGGGCGATACTGACGGCATGCCTGATCGCAACGTCCTCGGTGGCCCTCTGGACCCATGCGGCACCGACCCGCTCACCGGGTTCCAGCGCGACGGCTGTTGCTCGTCGGGTCCCGAGGACGTGGGCGTGCACACCATCTGCGCCGTCGTGACCTCCGAGTTCCTCGACCACCAGCGCAGTATCGGCAACGATCTGACCACGCCGATGCCGCAGTATCGGTTCCCAGGCCTGGTCCCTGGTGACCGGTGGTGCGTCACCGCCCCGAATTGGCTACGCGCGCAACGGGATGGCTTCGCCGCACCCGTGGTGCTGGCCGCCAGTCACGAACGCACCCTCGATGTCGTGCCGCTCGAGGTGCTGCGCGAGCACGCCGTCGACGTCCCCGACGACCTCGGCGGCCTCTAGCGGTCAATTGGCATCAGCATGCGCCGATCTCTTCGACGACGCCGCGCCGCGACCGACACTGATCCGGTGACCTGCACGGGAACGCCGATCCGCCGACCGCGGACGGCCGTCGCCGGTCGTGTGCCCGGCGCCCCGCAGGAATGCCCCGAGCGCGAGGGAACGTTGTGCTGGTGACCGTGACCGAAAGTGAGAACGTCCGTGCCCGGTAGCTCCGATCGACTTCATCTCGCCGTCGCACTCGACGGGACGGGATGGCATCCCGCGTCCTGGCGTGAGCCCGACGCCCGTCCCGCCGACCTGCTGACGGCCGGCTATTGGACCGACCTGGTCGCAGAGGCCGAACGCGGTCTGCTGGACTTCGTCACCGTCGAGGACGGGTTGGCGTTGCAGTCCGAGCACCCGCTGCGCGTCGACGACCGAACCGACCGCGTACGGGGCCGCCTCGACGCCACCCTTATCGCCGCGCGGGTCGCACCCCGCACCCGTCACATCGGGTTGGTGCCGACGGTGATCGCCACCCACACCGAGCCCTTCCACGCGTCGAAGGCCGTCGCAACGCTGGACTACGTCAGCTCGGGCCGCGCCGGCGTGCGGATCCAGGTGTCGCCGAACCCCGAGGCCGCCGGTCACTTCGGCCGTCGGACCCTTCCCGATCCCGACTTGCTCAGCGAGGCAGTCGATTACGTCGAGGTGATCCGCCGACTGTGGGATAGCTGGGAGGACGACGCCGAGATTCGCGACGTGACCACCGGGCGGTTCGTCGACCGCACGAAACTGCACTACGTCGACTTCGAAGGACCGTGGTTCTCGGTCAAGGGCCCGTCGATCACCCCGAGGCCGCCGCAGGGCCAGCCGATCGTCGCCGCGCTCGGTCACGTCGACGCGGCGTACCGACTCATCGCCTCGAGCGCCGACGTCGGATTCATCACCCCGCACGACGCCGCGGAGACGACGACGATCGTCGAGGCGATCGCGAACCACCGCGGCGGCGAGCCACCGGTACGGGTCTTCGCCGACCTCGTGGTGTTCCTCGACGACACGACCGCCGCGGCACGATCCCGCCGGGACCGGCTCGACGAGGTCGCGGGACGCGCCCTGCGGAGTGACGCCCAAATCTTCACGGGGACGCCGGCAGAGCTGGCCGACCTGCTGGTGCAGTGGCACGACGCGGGAGCCGACGGGTTCCGGCTTCGGCCGGCGTCGCTGCCGCACGACCTGCTCCAGATCACCGACGGACTGGTCCCGGAACTGCGTGCAAGAGGCCTGTTCCGCGCCTCGTACGCGGGCAACAGTCTGCGTGAGTCACTCGGGCTGTCCCGACCCGCCAACCGGTACTCGACCGCCGCCACCTCTTAGGACTTCGCGATGACCAAGCCACTCAAGCAGATTCACCTCGCCGCGCACTTCCCCGGCGTCAACAACACCACGGTGTGGAGCGATCCCGCGTCCGGCAGCCACATCGACTTCAGTTCGTTCGTCCACTTCGCCCAGACCGCCGAGCGCGGCAAGTTCGACTTCATGTTCCTGGCCGAGGGGTTGCGCCTGCGCGAGCAGGGCGGCGAGATCTACGACCTGGACGTCGTGGGCCGGCCGGACACGTTCACGGTGTTGGCCGCCCTCGCCGCCGTGACGGACCGCCTCGGTTTGACGGGCACGATCAACTCGACCTTCAACGAGCCGTACGAGGTCGCACGGCAGTTCGCCTCGCTCGACCACCTCTCCGACGGGCGGGCCGCGTGGAACGTGGTCACGTCGTGGGATGCGTTCACCGGAGAGAACTTTCGTCGCGGCGGCTACCTCGCCGAAGACCAGCGATACCAGCGCGCGGAGAGCTTCCTCGCCGCGGCGCACACGCTGTTCGACTCCTGGCGCGGCGACGAGGTCGTCGCCGACAAGGAGGGCGGCGTCTTCCTCGACGACGCGTCCGCCGGGTCGTTCGCGTACTCCGACGAGCACTTCGACATCAGCGGCCGGTTCAACGTTCCCCGCAGCCCACAGGGCAGGCCGGTCATCTTCCAGGCCGGCGACTCCGACCATGGTCGAGAATTCGCCGCCGCCTCTGCGGATGCAATCTTCTCCCGGCACGGCACCCTGGAGGACGGGCAGGCGTTCTACGCCGACGTCAAGGGTCGGCTCGCCAAGTACGGCCGTCCGCACGACCAACTGCTGATCCTGCCCGCGGCGACGTTCGTCCTCGGCGACACCGACGCCGAGGCCGCGGAGCTCGCACACGAGGTGCGGCTGGCGCAGGTGTCACCGCAGACCGCGATCAAGTTCCTCGAACAGCTGTGGAACCGCGACCTCTCCGACCACGACCCCGACGGCCCGCTGCCCACGGTGGACCCGCTGGTCGGTGAGAACACGATCGCCCGCGGCAGGGCCAGCGTGCGGATGCACCGCGACCCCGTCGCGACGGCGCACGAATGGCGGGCAAGGGCCGAGGCCGAGGGACTGACGTCCCGGGAGCTGATCGTGGAGGTCACCGGCCGGCAGAACTTCGTCGGGTCGCCGCAGACCGTCGCCGACCGCATCGACTACCTCGTCCAGGCCGACGCCAGCGACGGTTTCATCCTGGTCCCGCACGTCACACCCGGCGGTCTCGACCCGTTCGTCGACCGGGTGGTGCCGCTGCTTCAGGAGCGCGGGACGTTCCGGTCCGACTACGAGGGCACGACGTTGCGCGAGCACCTCGGGCTGTCAGCACCCGCCAGAATCGAGGACGCCGCGTCCGCCGTGTGAGGCGGAGCTTCCCGCGGGCCGCGGTTTACGATCGGAGTTTGCCGGCCTGAAGCAAGGACACCGCGGTGCAGACGAACTCCGACGCCACTACGTCGCCTTCCCGGCCGGCCCCGGCGAATCACACCCCGCCGTTTCGGGCCGCATTGGTGCTCGGTGCGCTCGGGGTGGTATTCGGCGACATCGGCACCAGCCCGATCTACACCCTGCAGACGTTGTTCGACCCCGCCGACCCCCACCCGGTGCCCGTCAGCGTCGACAACGTGTACGGCATTGTGTCCCTTATCTTCTGGTCGGTGATGATCATCGTCACGTTGACCTACATCACGCTGGTGATGCGGGCCGACAACGACGGCGAGGGCGGCATCATGGCGCTGATCACGATGCTCAAGCACGGGGCGGCGTCCCGTGGTCGGCGGACCGCGGCGGTGCTCGCGGCGTTGGGGTTGTTCGGCGCGTCGCTGTTCTTCGGCGACAGCATGATCACCCCGGCGATCTCGGTGCTCTCGGCGATCGAGGGCATCAAGGTCGTCACCCCGGATCTTCAGGACTGGATCGTGCCGATCACCGCGGTGATCATCGTGTGCCTCTTCATGGCCCAGCGCTTCGGCACGGCCAAGGTGGGCCGGCTCTTCGGGCCGGTGATGATTCTGTGGTTCCTGTCGATTGGAGCCTTCGGCATCGGGGGAATCGTCGACCACCCGGAGATCCTGAAGGCCATCTCTCCGACCTATGCGCTGTCATTCGTGTTCGGGCACTTCCACATTGCGTTCTTCGCGCTGGCGGCGGTCGTCCTTGCCGTCACGGGGGCAGAGGCCTTGTACGCCGACATGGGGCACTTCGGTCGGCGGCCCATCACGCTGGCGTGGCTCTTCATCGTCCTGCCCGCGTGCATGCTGAACTACTTGGGTCAGGGCGCGCTGATCATCGGCGACGAACGCAGCGTCAGTGCGCCGTTCTTCCTGCTACTCCCCGGCTGGGCGCGGCTGCCGATGGTGTTGCTCGCCACCGCGGCCACCATCATCGCGTCCCAAGCCGTGATCACCGGGGCGTTCTCGGTCGCCTCGCAGGCCGCGAAACTCGGGCTGCTTCCCCGGCTCCGCATCGTGCACACGTCGGCGTCGGCGTACGGGCAGGTCTACGTTCCCGCGATCAACTGGATGTTGATGGTGTCGGTGCTGATCCTGGTATTCGCCTTCGAGAGTTCAGCCAAGCTCGCCTACGCCTACGGGATGGCCGTCATCGGGACCATCACCATCGTCACGCTGCTGTTCTTCTACCTTGCCAGGACGCGGTGGGGCACACCGCTCTGGATGGTCGTCATCGGCGGCGGTGCACTGTTGCTCGTCGACGCGCTGTTCCTGGCGGCCAACCTGACCAAGCTGGTGCACGGAGCCTGGCTGCCGCTGCTGATCGCCGTCGCGGCGTGGACGATCATGATGACCTGGGAGCGTGGGCGCAAGCTCGTCACGGCGGCACGGGAGCGAGCCGAGGGGCCCTTGACCGAGTTCATCGAGGGGCTCTCCCAATGCGACCCGCCCCTGTCCCGGGTTCCCGGCACCGCCGTCTTCCTCAACCGAGGCAAGGAGACTGCTCCCCTGGCGATGCGGGCCAACGTCGAACACAGCCACGTGCGCCACGACCACGTCGTGATCATGACCATCGAGACCGAGCCGGTGCCTCGCGTCCCCGAGGACCAACGGACCGACGTCGACGCCCTTGGATTCGCCCAGGACGGAATCGTCCACGTGACGGCACGATTCGGCTACATGGAACCCGCCGACGTCCCAGCCGCACTGCGGCTGCTCACCCCGGAGGAGACCGAAGGGGCGATCGACGTCGACCAGGCGTCCTACTTCCTGTCCAAGCTGGAACTCGACGCCGGACCGGAACCCACCATGGCCCCGTGGCGCAAGCGGTTGTTCATCGCGACGTCGTACCTCGCGGCCGACGCGGCTGACTTCTTCCACCTCCCCCACGACCGGACGGTGGTCATGGGTTCGCGCATCGAATTCTGAGGACTGTCAGGAGTTCTGCGGGACGGGGGACGGCTGCGTCCGCAACACGGGCGGGCGCATCCGTTCCGGCATGGCCCGCAGGATCAAGGCGACCACCGCGACGGCGCCAAGCGCTCCCGCGACGATCAGCGCAACGGGCATGCCGGGGAAGACGTTCTCCAGCAGCATGTAGGTGCCGAAGAGAAGGAACAGGGCGGCGGCGGCGATCTGAATCAGCCTCTCGGGCAGGTGCTTTCCCGCGACTGCGCCTACCACGATCGCGACGCCGTCGGCGGCGACCATGCCCAGGGTCGAGCCGATCCAGACGCCGATCCAGTCGTGATCGGCGGCGAGGGTGATCGTCGCGATCATCGTCTTGTCGCCGAGCTCGGCGAGCACGAAGGCGGACATGACGACGAAGAAGGCTGGCGCGGTAGCCTTTTGGGCCCGGGTGGCGTCGGCGTCGGTGAGCTTGTCGCCGCGCAGGGTCCACATGGCGAAGAACACGAACATCAGTCCGGCGATGATGCCGAGCAGATGCGTCGGCAGGGCGGCGCCGAGGTAGTGACCGATGGCTACCGACAGAACGTGCACCAGCGTGGTCGCCGCGGTAATGGCGGCGAGCACCACCCACCACTTGTAGCGCAGCGCGAACATCATCGCCATCAACTGGGACTTGTCGCCCATCTCGGCGACGAAGATCACGGCGAAGCTGAGTAGCAGAGCGGCGAGCACCCATCACTCCTTGATCGGTGGGCGTCGCGGGGGTACGAAATACGTGCCTCCGGCCGACGAACCCAATGGTCACAGCGGCCGAAGGTCTCGCCCACCGATCGGTGGACCGGTCCTGGCAACCGGGCGGCGCGTGCGCTACCAGCATGTCGACTGCCAGATTGGGGGCTACTCCCCTTCGTTGCCACCACCATACCCGTCGGCACCCCGGCCATGCAACTCGCTGTGACCGAAAACCCAACGCCCTCAATAAGTTTGGGAACCAAGGTCGACAAAGTTCGGGGACCCGGATCCCAACGGGCAGCAAAGCCGCAACGGCCGTGACGGCACGGTTCGACCGGACTTCGGGAGCGGTCACGGGAGTGCTCGGTGGGGCTCCCGCGACGGCTGAGACCCATGTGACGCAGACTGGCAAGACGGTCGGCCCGTGCCTGCGCGTCCCGCGGAGCCCCGTCGGCGGCGTGCCCTATCTTGAAGCCCTATCTTGGACGGTCGACGGAAGACAACGAGGAGGACATCAGGTGGACGACGCCGCGACTGCATCCTTCGCGACCGCAGCCGAGCTCCTCGACGTCAACCGCGACATCCAGGGTTCGCCGACCATCCGACTGTTGGCGACGGTCAACCTCGGGGTGTACGGCACGTTGATGGAACGCCACCTCAGCGACGGGGTAGTCGGCGAGACGGACCTGGTGGTCCGGCTGGAACGCGACCTCGACGAGCTGGGACGCCCCGGCGGCGAGCAGTCCGGCCTCGCCCTGATCAAGTCATGGGCCAGCCAGGGGTGGCTGCACCGCGTCGCCGACCAGCGGGCGGGCGTCGAACGCAACCTCTGCTACCTGACCCAGGACGCCCGCCGGGCGTTGGACTTCCTCCGCGGCATGCGCCGCAAGGACACCATTGCCACCGGCGGCTCCATCAACGGAATCGCCTCGCGGCTCAAGCAGGTGGCCCTGCGCGTCGGCAACGACCCCGATCGCATGCGGGCCAGCATCGAATCCGAGATCGCCGCGCTGCACGCCGCGCTGGAGGCCCTCGAGCGCGGCGACGACGACGTGGCCCGTCCCGAGCCCGACCTGACCGACGTCTACGACGAAGCCCGTGCCATCGCCCTGCAGATGGAGCGGCTGATCACCGACATCGGCCAGTACGGAACGATGATCGAGCAGGCCACCGCCGCCCTGGACGAACCGATCGACAGCAATCTCGAATACCGCGACCGGCAGCGCCAGATGTACGCCGACTACCAGGCTGCCTGGGACTCCAAGGGCCGCGACTCGCACCGCGCCTTCCTGCGGATGATCAACGACCCCGATCAGCGCGCGGAATTCGAAGCCGACGTCGCCGCCGTCGCCGAGGCGCTTCCCGCGCTCGACCCGGCCCTGCGCAAGGTGATGGCCAGCTTCTTCGAATTGGTCGGGCACCAGATCGACGAGGTCGAACGCATCCAGCAGCGCTGCGCGCAACGGGTGAAGAGATTCACCGCGTTCGGCACCCTCGAACAGAGCCGCGGCGTGGCCCGTCAGCTCAACGAGGCCATCGGCGCCGCCCGCGCCCTGCTGAAGTCCTCCCTGACCGACTCGCGGATCGACCTCGAACTGCCGTTGGCCCGGCACGCGATCAGCTCGGTAGGCGCGCTGAGCTTCCGCATCGGTGACCTGTCCAACCCGCGACCCGCCCAGACCGCGAGCACCGAGGTCGACCTGTCCAGCTTCTCCGCGCTCACCACGCAGGTCGACGCGCCCGCCATGTCGGAACTCATCAACACCGCGATCAACGACGGCCCACTGTCCTTGCCCGCCGCCGTCGAGATGCTCGACGCCGCGTACCTGGGCCACGTCATCGTGCTCTGGTCCTGGGCCCTCAAACAGCCCGACACCGTCGGGGCATCCGAATCCGTCACGGTCCGCTTCCAGTCCCTGGACGGACGCGACCGTGAAATGGAGGTTCCACACCTGATGTTCACCGAACCGATCTCCAGCCTGCTGGGAGCAGCGTCGTGAACCCACCCGTTCCCTCCCCCGACGACTACGCGGGGTTCTCGTCGCTGCCCGAGGTCGACCAGACCGCCCGGCCCCCACACCAGCGCAAGCCACGCTTCGACGGTGACGTCAGCGAGCTCCCCGACCGCGCGTGCTGGGCGTTGCAACACCTGCTGACCCGGCGCTACATCAGTGCCGAGACCGAGCGCGACCTTTACACGTGGGTGCTGGAGTACCGCAACCAACTCACCGTCCGACTCTCCGAACTGGACCTCGTCCTGAAGGTGATCGAGGGCGTCTCCGAGGCGGGTGACGTCGCGTTCGTCGAACAGGCCCGGTACGAATCCGCCCGCGGGGTCAAGCTCTTGCGCCGCGAGCCGCTTGGCACCTACGACTCGATCCTGGCACTGCACCTGGCCCAGATGATGCGCGCCTCGGGCGACCACAGCGTCCTGATCAGCCGCGACGAAGTGCACGGCTTGTTCGCCGGCGTGCTCAACGACGTCGACCGCGACGTCGTCACGTTCACCGCCAGGATCGACGGCGCGATCGCGCGGCTGGCCTCTCTGGAGATTCTGCGCAAGAGTCGCGACGACGAGGACAGCTACACCGTCAGTCCCGTCATCACCGCCGTCATGACGGCGTCGGTGATCACCGAATTACAACAACAGTTCGAGTTGCTCCTCAGCGGTGGCAGCACGGGTCTGCCGAGCGAAGTGGACGTGACACTGGATGTCTGAGCAATTCCACCTGTCCCGCCTTCAGGTCGTCAACTGGGGCGTGTTCGACGGGTACCACTCCATCCCGTTCAGCGAAGGCGGCGCCTTGATCGCCGGTGCGTCCGGCAGCGGCAAATCGTCACTGCTGGATGCGATTTCGCTGGGATTCCTCCCGTTCAACCGGCGCAACTTCAACGCCTCCGGCGACAACTCCGCGGCCGGCTCCAGCGCGGGGCGCCGCACCGTCGACAAGTACGTGCGCGGAGCCTGGGGGCAGCGCAGCGAGGCCGGTGCCAGCAAGGTCATGTACCTCCGCGGCGACGGCGCCGCGTGGTCCGCGGTGGCCGTCACCTACACCAGCAACACCGGCCGCGCGGTGACCGGTCTGGTGCTGAAATGGCTTACCGGCGAATCACGTTCGGACTCCTCGAGCCGGTTCGTCCTGGCCGACGGCGACCGCGACATCGAAGACGTCTGCAATCGGTGGGCCTCGAGCCGATTCGACGCGGGCGTGTTCAAGGACAATTGGCGCTTCTCCACGAAGGTGGAGTCGCAGTATCTCGCTCAGCTCTACGCGACCATCGGCATCCGCGCCTCCGACGCCGCCCAACAGCTGCTCGGAAAGGCCAAGTCGCTCAAGAGCGTTGGCGGACTCGAACAGTTCGTCCGCGAGTTCATGCTCGACGAGCCCGCCAGCCTCACCCGCCTTCCCGACGCACTCAAGCAGATCGACCCGCTGGTCGACGCCCGCGAGTTGCTCGCCGTCGCGCAGCGCAAGCGCAAGATTCTCGGCGACATCGAGAAGATCCAGCAGCGCTACGGCTCGGAGTCGTCCGACCTCGGCATCATCGACCTCGTCGACGCGCCGATGGTGAGGGCCTACACCGACCACCTCCGGCTGGCACAGGCACCGACGCAGATCGACCAACTCGACACCACGATCGACCAGCTCGGCAACGAGTACGAGGACGTCACCCGGTCGCTGAATCTCGCCAAGGCCGAAGCTGATTCGCTCAACGCGCAGATCAGCGGATCCAGCGCCAGCATCGGGCCGCTGCAGTCCCAGGTCGCCGCCGCCGAGGCGCAGGCCGAGGAGGTCTCGCGCCGCAGGGCCGCCTACGAGGCGATGCTCGCTCCGCACGACGTCGACGTCCCGGACACCGCCGACGAGTTCTGGAATCTGCGCGAGGAACTCAGCGCCCAGGCCAACGAACTCCTCGCGAAGCTGGACCGTGGCCGGGAGGCCTCCACCGACGCCGAGTACGCGCAGAAGCTCGCAAGGATCGCCCGCGACGACGCGACCAAGGAACTGCGCCGGGTGGAGCACGTCGGGTCGGCACTGCCCGAGTCGGCCATCACTATGCGCGACCACATCTGCGCCGCCGTCGGGGTGGAGTCGAGCGAACTGCCCTACATCGCCGAGCTGATGGACCTGCGGCCCGAGCACAGTCGCTGGCGCGTCGCGGTGGAGAAGGTGCTACGTGGCGTGGGACTGCGGCTGCTGGTACCCGACAGCCACTACGCGGCGGTGCTCCGATTCGTCAACGACACCAACATGGGCGGACGGCTGCAGCTGCATCACGTCCGCGCGAAGTTCGTCGGCGCGCCACCCGTAGACGCCGGGCCAAACACGTTGGCGGGCAAGCTCTTCGTCGTGGATGCCAAACACCCCTGTGCCGCCGAGGCGGCCGACGTGGTCACCGCCGCCGGCGACCACGTCTGCGTCGACACTCCGGACGTCTTCCCCCGCTTTCGCCGGGCGGTCACCGACACCGGCTTGTACAAGGACTCCGATCGGCTGTCGATCAAGGACGACAGGCGCCCACTTCGACAGGCCGACTACATCTTCCAGGGTGACGTCGCCGCCAAGATCGACGCACTGACCGTCGACTTGGCCGCCGCCGAGGAGGCCTATCACCAGGCTCGCAGCGCCGCCGACGCCATCGCCGCGGAACGCCAGCAGTGGCGCGACCGCGCCGCGGCGTGCAAGGCGATCTGCGAACAGTTCCCGCAGTGGAACCAGGTCGACACCGAGTCAGCCGACGGGCACGCCGAACGGCTCCGCGACCAGTACGAGCTGCTGATCGCCGAACACCCCGACATCGAGGCTCTCAACGCGCGGGCCGACGAGTGCTGGGACCAGATCCAGTCGCTCATGACGCGCCGGGGAACGATCCAGACCCGCCGCGACGACCTCGACGCGAGGCGGACCCGGCTGCTCGAACTGGTCGAACGGCTCACCCCGGCGTTCGTGTCGGAGCCGTTGACCGATCTGCTGAACCGCTACGCGAGCGACGTGCCCGTGACGTTGGAGCTGCTCAACCCCGAACCGCACCGGGATGCGGTGTTCACCGCGATCCGCCGCGAGCGGGAACAGCTTCGCGAAAGTCGCAGGCGCTCCTACGACGAGCTCGCCCGCATCCTCAACACCTTCGACACGGCGTTCCCCGACGCCATCCCCAACGACAGCGACGCCTTCGACGAGCGCGTGCACGACTACGTGGCGCTGTGCCGCCACATCGACGAGCGCGAGCTCCCCGAGGCCTACGAGCGGATGATGCGGCTCGTCACCGAACAGGCCCCCGACGCGATCCTCACCCTGCATCGGGTGGCGGAGCAGGAGACGCGGCGCATCAGCGAGCAGATCAAGCGGGTGAACACCGGCCTTGGCGCCGTGGAGTTCAACCGCGGCACCCGGCTGACGCTGCGGGCCACCCCGCGCAGCCTGACCGCCGTCGCCGAGCTCACCGACATCGTGAAGGCGATCTCGCGGCGAATCGCCGAGGTCGGACTTGGCGACAAGCAGGCGATCCTCGACCAGTACGCCGACATCCTGCGGCTGCGCAACCGGTTGGCGTCCACCGCGCCCGAGGACAAGGCGTGGACCCGCGACGCACTCGACGTGCGCAACCGTTTCACGTTCGACTGCGCCGAGTGGGATGTCAGCACCGAGGAGTTGATCCGCACGCACAGCAACGCCGGCGACAACTCCGGCGGCGAGCAGGAGAAGCTGATGGCGTTCTGCCTCGCCGGTGCGCTGAGCTTCAACCTGGCCAACCCCGAGCAGCCCGGATCTTCGGCTGCCGCCGAGGGGCACGACAATCGGCCGGTTTTCGCACAGTTGATGCTCGACGAGGCGTTCTCCAAGTCCGATCCGCAGTTCGCGCAGCAAGCGTTGCAAGCGTTCCGCAAGTTCGGCTTCCAGCTCGTCATCGTCGCGACCGTGCAGAACGCCACCACCATCCAGCCCTACATCGACAGCGTGGTGATGGTGTCCAAGGCCGACGCCACCGGCCGCAACGCCCGGCCGGTAGCGACGGTCGCGACCAAGACCATCTCGGACTTCACCGCACTGCGGCAGGACATGATGGCCTCCGCCGCCGCGGCGCGGGTGCCTGCGACGGTCTGACTCCCGGGTACCAGAACGATTCACTCGCCGCAAGGGCCGGACGGAGGAGTCAGGGCCGAGAATCCTCGGCCCGTCGACTGATTCAGTCGGCGCCCCCACACCGAAGACTCGAAGGGTCAGCTCAACGACCCCCAGCCTTCGGAGGAAAACCGTGCCATCCCCCTCTCGCCGACGATTCCTCATCGGTCTCGCGGCGAGCCCCTTCGCGTTGTCGTGCTCGGCGACGGCAACGCCGCGCCCACCGACGGACGACGAGGTCCGTCGCCGCCCGCTGCCCATCCCACCGCTGGCGGACTCGACCGTCGACGGCGACGGCACGAGAACCTTCAGGCTGCGGGCCGCACCGGGGGTTACCTCGATCCTCGCCGGAACGACCACGGCCACATGGGGTTACAACGGCTCGATTCTCGGACCCACCCTGCGTGCGCGTGACGGAGAAGCCGTCGCAGTGGAGTTCGAGAACGCACTGCCCGGGCCCACCACCGTGCACTGGCACGGCATGCATCTGCCTGCCCGGTGCGACGGTGGTCCGCATCAAACCGTCGCCCCCGGCGGACGCTGGCGCCCGGCCTGGACGATTCGACAGCCCGCGGCCACGCTGTGGTATCACCCGCATCCGCACGGAGAGACGGAGAAGCACCTGTATAGGGGACTCGCCGGCCTGTTCATCGTGGACGACGACTCACCGGACCCACTGCCCCACGACTACGGCGTCGACGACATTCCGCTGATCATTCAGGACCGCAAGTTCACCGGCACCGGCGCTCTGGACGAGTCCGATGCGACGGACGTCGGCCTGCTCGGCGACACGATTGTCACCAACGGCATTGCGGGAGCTTATCTTCCGGTGCGGTCGGAGAGGGTTCGGCTCCGCATCCTGAACGGCTCCGGCGGCAGACTGTACAACCTGGGCTTCGCCGACGGTCTCGAGTTCCACCTGGTGGCCAGCGACGGGGGCCTGCTGGCCGAGCCCGTCTCGGCCCGACGCGTTCAACTGAGCCCCGGCGAGCGGGTCGAGATCGTCGTCGCCGTAAACCCCGGGACCCCCGCGTTGCTGCGGTCCTTCCCGATCGAGGATCGGGCGGGCCTGCCCTACCGGAAGGCCCGCCAGTTCGGCGTCGACGACTCCTTCGACGTCCTCGAGCTCCGGCCGCACCGGGCACTGGCCTCCAGTGCAGCCCTGCCTGCGATCCTGACGCACCTCCCCGAACCCGCGGCATCCCCAACGCACACGGCGAGGTCGTTCGATCTGCAGTGGCACATGATCAACTCGCAGCGGATGGACATGGACCGCGTCGACTTCTGCAGCACGGTCGACACGGACGAGATCTGGACCGTGTGCAACATCGACGACTGGCCGCACAACTTCCACGTCCACGACACCCAGTTCCGGATCCTCGACATCGACGGGAAATCACCCCCCGCCGCGCTCTCGGGCTACAAGGACACCGTGTACACCCCTCCGGGACAACGGTTTCGGCTCGCGCTTCGGTTCTCGGACTATACCGACCGGACCAACCCGTACATGTACCACTGCCACCTCGCGATGCACGAGGATCAGGGGATGATGGGCCAGTTCCTCGTCCTCGCACCTGGTGACGAGCCGGCGCCGAAGCAGATGGAGATGCCCGGTCACGCCATGCGCTGATACCCGTGGACTGCCAGTTGAACTCTGTTGGCCGATCCGGTCTTCTCCATCAGGTTCGCGACGTGGGTCTTCACCGTGGTCACGCCTAGATGGAGTCGATCGGCGATCTCCTGGTTGGACAACCCCTCGACGACCAGGGGTAGGACGTCGAGCTCCCGTGCGGTGAGCGGGTCAGCGGGTGGTCCGGTGGGCGTGGCGGCGTCGGCGGCCTCGGCATCGGTGGCCCTGGCGACCAACCGCCGCAACAGGTGCGGCGACAGCGAGTAGTCCCCATGCGCCGTGCGACGGATCGCGTCGACCAGCTCCGCCGGACTGGTGTCCTTGACCAGGAATCCCGCCGCGCCGGCGGCGAGCGCCGGGTACAGGTGTGCGTCGTCGTCGAAGGTGGTGAGCGCCAACACCTTCGACTCCGGCCGGGCCGCCGTGATGAGGCGAGTGGCTTCGATGCCGTCCAGCCCCGGCATCCGCAGATCCATCAGGACGACATCCGGAAGCAGTTCGAGCACCGATTTCACCGCTTGTTCTCCGTCGGCGGCCTCGCCGACCACGTGGAGGTCCGGGGTGGACTCGCAAAGCATGCGCAGCCCGGCCCGAACCAGCCTCTGGTCGTCGACGATCAGCACGCGGATCGCGGTCATCGCGGCACCTCCGCGGATGTTGGGGTCGTGGGCAGCCACGCCTCGACCACCCAGTCGCGCGGAGTCCGCCGGACCTCGAATTGGCCGCCGAGGCGGTCCAACCGTTCCGTCATCCCGATGACCCCGTGCCCCGCGGCCGACGCCGAGGAGCCCGGCACGACACCACTGGTGACGCGGACCGAGACCCCGTCATCCCGTCGCTCGACGTCCACCTCGACGGGCGTCGACGGATCCGCGTGCTTCATCACGTTGGTGAGCGCCTCCTGCGTCACGCGCAGGAGGGTGAGCCGAGCGATCGCATCCAGTCCGGCCAGTTGACGGTCGATCCGCGAGACGACGGTGAACCCGGCGGCGCGGGTCCGCGCGACGGCGGCGTCGACCTCGGCCCACACCGCCTCGGGTTCGATCATCGCGATCTCACCGAGAATCGGATCGCGCAGCGCTATCTGTAGCCGGCGGATGTCGGCGAGCGCATCCGCGGCCGTGGAGTGCACGTCGGCGAGCACCGTGACCACCTGAGAATCCAGATCCTCGAGCACGTGCTCGGCGACGCCAATCCGCACCACGATCGACGCCATGTGATGCGCGACGAGGTCGTGCAGCTCGCGCGCCATGGCCGTGCGCTCCTCGGCGCGCACGGCGGATTCCCTTGCCAGTCTTCGTGATTCGGCATCGGCAACCCGCTCTCGAAGAGTGGCCGCAAGGCGCCGCTGGCCACGGAGGTAGAGGCCGAGCAGAACTGGCAGGCCGACACCGGCGACGAGCGTCACCGCGTTGGTGGCACTCCACAGCGCGGCGTGGGCGTCCAACCAGTTGCCCAGCAGCAGTGCCGCCAACCACACCGCCGTCACCACGACGACCGGCCGGTTCCGCTCGCTTCGCGCCGCGACGTCGGCGACGGCCACGGCGCCGAGGTAGGGCACCAGGCCCGACACACCCCAGGCCTCGGCGGCGAACAACGGCACCGCCAGTGCCGACAGCAGAAGCGACGCCGCGACGGGCCACCACCTGCCCGCGGCGAAGGTGACGGCGGCTGCGACCGCGAGTACCCAGTAGGCGGCCGATACGTGAAACCGACCGGGGAACGTGCTCGCCGCCAACATCACCGGCACCAACAGCAGTGGCGCCAACCGCATGCCCCACCAGACCCGGGTGGCGTGCGACGTCATCGCAGAACCGATGCTCAGATGTACATCGCGGGGTCGATGTAATACGTCGGGTCGACGCCCTCTTCCCGCTGCTTCTCCGTCCGCACCCGCACGACGGCGGGGATGCCGGTGGCGATGGAGCCCGCGGGCACGTCGCGCGTCACGACGGCGTTGGCCCCGATCGCACTGTCGTCGCCGACGGTCAGCGGACCGAGGATCTTGGCGCCCGCGCCGATGGTGACCCGATGACCGATCGTGGGATGGCGCTTGACCTGTTGCAGGGTCCGACCGCCAAGGGTCACACCGTGATAGATCATGACGTCGTCGCCGACCTCGGCGGTTTCGCCGATCACCACGCCCATGCCGTGGTCGATGAAGAACCGCCGCCCGATCGTCGCGCCGGGGTGGATTTCGATACCGGTGAGGAAGCGCGTCAGCTGCGTCAGGATTCGGGCGGGCCCGCGGAGCGCAGGCTTCGCCCACAGTCGGTGGGCGAGCCGGTAGGACCAAATGGCGTGCAGACCGGAGTAGACGAGGGCGTTCTCGACGTCCCCGCGTGAGGCGGGGTCGTGCGCCCGCGCGTTGCGAAGGTCCTCACGCAGAGTCGACAGCAGGGTCACGTGGCGGTCAATCCCTGATGTGGTCGAACAGCACGGTGGAGATGTAGCGCTCACCGAAGTCGCAGACCACGGCGACGATCAGCTTGCCGGCGTTCTCCGGCCGCTTCGCCAGTTCCAGTGCCGCCCAGACGATGGCGCCAGAGGAGATGCCGCCGAGAATGCCCTCCTGGGTGCCGAGTTCCCGTGCCACCCTGACGGAGTCGTCGAGCGTGACGTCGATGATCTCGTCGTAGCTCTCGCGGTCGAGGATCTCGGGGATGAAATTCGCGCCGATGCCCTGGATCTTGTGCGGGCCAGCCTCGCCCTTGGTCAGCAGCGGTGAGTCGATCGGTTCGACGCCGACGATCTGCACGCCCGGCTTGCGGGCCCTCAGGACCGGTCCGACGCCGCTGATGGTGCCGCCGGTGCCGATTCCGGCGACGAAGATGTCGACCTTGCCGTCGGTGTCGTCCCACACCTCCTCGGCGGTGGTCGCCCGGTGGATGGCCGGGTTCGCGGGATTGCCGAATTGGTTGGCCGCCACCGCGTTCTCGGTCTCGGAGATGATCTGCTTGGCCCTGGCCACGGCACCGGCCATGCCCTCGGACCCCGGGGTGAGGACGATCTCGGCGCCGTAGGCGCGCAGCATCACCCGGCGCTCGGTGGACATGGTCTCCGGCATCGTGAGGATGACCTTGTACCCGCGCGCCGCACCGACCATGGCCAGCGCGATGCCGGTGTTGCCGCTGGTGGCTTCGACGATCGTGCCGCCCGGCTTGAGCTCGCCGGACTTCTCGGCGGCGTCGATGATCGCCACGCCGATGCGGTCCTTGACGCTGTTGGCGGGGTTGTAGAACTCGAGTTTGGCCACGACCTGCGCGCCGAGCCCATCAGTCAACCGGTTCAGCCGGACGAGCGGGGTGCGCCCGACCAGCTCGCTGACGTTCTCGTAGATCCTGCCCATGGCTGACCCTTCGTCGTGGCCGGTCGGCACCGGCGCCTCGTTCGAGTTTATGCGTGGTGCCCACCACGCGTGGCTGCGGCCACCAGGGCACGCATTCACGCCCACAGATTGGTGCCAGGCTCGGCGCTTACGCTCGTCTGTTGCCGGGCATTCGGACCACGTTGCGCGGGTCGTGCCGGCACGGGACCAGAGGAGCTGCACGCGTTGAGTACACGGATCAGTCGACTGTGACCGCGACGTCGACTACCGCAGTCGGATTCCGGTCCGAACGCGGACCTCTTCTCATCTCGGTGATGCTGAGCACAGGCCTGGTGGCCGTCGACTCGACGGTGCTGGCGACGGCGGTGCCGTCCATCGTCGGCGAGTTGGGCGGCTTTCACCAGTTTCCGTGGCTGTTCTCCGCCTACCTGCTCGGCCAGGCCGTCACCACGCCGATCTACGCAAAGCTGTCCGACGTCTTCGGCCGCAAACCGGTCATGCTGTTCGGCGTCGGATTGTTCCTGCTCGGGTCGATCCTGTGTGCCGTGTCGTGGAACATGCTGGCCCTCATCGCGTTTCGAGCGGTGCAAGGCCTGGGTGCCGGTGCGGTGCAGCCGACCGCGATCACCATCGTCGGCGACGTCTACACCGTGGCCGAGCGCGCCAGGGTGCAGGGTTACCTCGCCAGTGTGTGGGCGGTGTCCTCGGTCGTCGGCCCCATGCTCGGCGGAGCGTTCTCGCAGCTGGGGATCTGGCGTGGCGTGTTCCTGATCAACATCCCCCTGTGCCTGGTGGCGGCCTGGATGTTCAACCGGCACTTCCACGAGACGGTCACGCGGCGGCACCGGTCGGTCGACTCCCTCGGTGCGCTGCTGTTGGCGTCGGCGATGACGGCGTTGGTCCTCGGCGTTCTCGGCGGCGGTCAAAGTTGGGCTTGGAAGTCGGCGCCGAGCATCGGCGCGTTCACGGCCGGTGTCGTGTTGTTGGTGGTCTTCGTGTTGGTCGAGCGTCGGGCGCCCGAGCCGATCATGCCGCTGTGGGTGTTCTCCCGTCGGCTGCTGTGCGCGACGACGATCGTGGCGTTTGGCGTCGGCGCCACTCTGATGGGGCTGACCTCCTACGTCCCCACCTTCCTGGAGGGATCCCTCGGGGTCGAACCCATCGTCGCAGGCCTCGCACTGGCCGCGTTGACGGTGGGCTGGCCGGCGACGGCGAGTATCGCCGGAAAGTTCTACTTGCGTTGGGGTTTCAAGAGGACCTCGGTCGGCGGTGCGGCGTTGGTGATCGCCGGGGCCTCGGCCCTGGTGGCGACGGGGCACGCCCCGAACGTCGCACTGGCGGCGATCGCGTGCTTCGTCATCGGTGGCGGCATGGGTCTGCTGGCGGTGCCCACGTTGATCGCCGCCCAGTCCAGCGTCGAGTGGGACGAACGTGGCGTCGTGACGGGGAACAACATGTTCGCCCGCTCGTTGGGCAGCGCGATCGGGGTCGCCGTCTTCGGCGCGATCGCCAACTCGATCTTCGGCGCAGGCGACATCCATGCCATCGGGCCGCACGCCATCCAGGCCGGCTCCGCCGCGGTGTTCGTCGGGGTTCTGGTGGTCGCGGCCGTCACTGCCGTCGCCGTGGTCGCGATGCCCACCACACCGCCGGCGCATCTGACGGCCGCGGAGTGACTCGCTAGCTCAACGGGCCCTCGGCAGTGCGTGGCTGCGCTACCTTGGCTGGGATCCGCGCGTTCGAGCGTGGCCATTCGTCCGGCCGGAAGGACGCACTGCCATGACCCGCATGGCTGGGCTCGTCATCGCCGACCGCTTCAAGCTCAAGCGAATGATCGGGTTCGGTGGGACCGGCCAGGTCTGGGAGTCCACCGACCTTCGGACCATGAAACCCGTTGCACTCAAGATCCTGCGGGACGACGTCGCCGACGACCTGGTCACCCAGGCGCGGTTCCGCCGCGAGGCAGACACGATCGCCTCGCTCGACCATCCCGGCATCGCCCGCTTCGTCGACTACGGCCACGTCGCCGACCCCGCCCTTCTGGGTGGGCGGACGATCACCTACCTGGCCACCGAGTTCATCCGTGGCGAATCCCTCAGTACCTTGATTCACCGATCCGAGAGGCTGCCCCCGGGACGGGCGCTGAACGTGCTTGAGGACACGGCGCGTGCGCTGGGGCACGCCCACGCCGCAGGGGTGGTGCATCGCGACGTCAAACCGAGCAACATCCTGGTCACTAGGGGCGGTTACGCCAAGCTCACCGACTTCGGCATCGTGCGGATCCTGGGCGAGGCGACCCTGACCCACGTGGGGACGGTGATGGGAACCGCGCTGTACATCTCGCCCGAACAGGCCAGGGGCGACGCCGCGACCGCGGCGAGCGACGTCTACGCGCTCGCCGTCGTCGGGTACGAAATGATCACGGGGACGGCGTTGTTCGCCGGACACGACCCGCTCTCCGTCGCGATCAGCCACATGGAGGACGAGGCACCTCCGCTGCCCGACTTCGCCGGTGAACCGCTCAAGGCGCTCATCGCGCGGGGTCTGCAGAAGGATCCTCGCCGGCGACCGGCGAACGGGACGGAGTTCGCCGAGGAGATCGCCGCCGCGCGTCGGCCCATCCGTCCCCCGGCTCAGCCGAGTGCCGGGAGTGCGTCGGCTGCGGACCGAATCGTCCGACGCCTCAGGGGGTTGCGCCGGAAGTAAGCGGGGCACTTCGTCGACGCGGTCGGCGGACCGGAGTTCAGCCGACGAGCGCGACGACGCCGACGACGACGGGTACCGACAACACCGTGCTCAGGAGCGTGGCGTCGCGCGCCAGACCTTCGCCGCGGCGATACACCGCGGCGTAGGTGTTGATGTTCTGTGCCGCCGGCAGCGCGGCGAGCACTGTGACGAGCATCACCTGATTCCCGTCGAGGTGAAAGCAAAAGCGCGCCAACACGTAAGCCAGCACCGGCATCGCCACGTTCTTGCAGAGCACGGAGAGGACGACGTCGACCCGCGGCGGTCGTGGCGGACGATCCGCGGGTGCGGCCAGCGTGATCCCGAACGCGAGCAGGACGGTCGGAATCGTAAGTGCCGCCATCAATTCCAACGGATCGTGCAGCAGTGGAGGCAAGTCGACCCCGGTGACGGCCAACAGGATGCCGATCGCGCTGGCGGCGATGATCGGGGTGGTGATCAACGCCTTCAGCCGGTGCCCCACCGAGCGCGGCTCGGTGGACTCGGAGTCGAGAATCGCCAGGATCAGGGGCACCAGGACGACGTACTGGAGCAGGATGATCGACGACACCTCGGTGGTGCTGCCGAACACGTACGTGCTCAGTGGCAGGCCAAGGTTTCCGGCGTTCACCACCGAAGCTGCCGACGCGCCGATGGCGGATTCCCCGCGCGGTCGACGCAAGAGCCGGCTGGCGATCGCGAAGTACGCCCCGAAGACGGTCAACGCCGTGATCGCAGAGATCAGCAGGGCCGGGGAGAAGATCTTGGCCGGGGCGGTGTCTGCGAGGGTGATCAACATCAACGCCGGAACGCCGACGTGAAACGCCGTGCGGTTGAGCACCATTCGGGCGTTGTCACCCAGCACACCGGTGCGGCCGACGACGGCGCCCACCCCGACCACCACGGCGATCAGCGCGAACGCCTGCAGTACCGCCAGCACCAGTGTCCTCCCCCATTAGTCTTCGCGCCCGTGCCGCACGAGTCGTGTCGGGGCGTCGACGAACGAGACTACGAGAGGCTGGGTGCGCTCAACGGACCGCCCGTGGCGTGCATGCTCCATGACGAGGGGTCTACGGACGGGGCATCCCAGACGACGCGGAAACACGCACTGAAAGCCACCCTCGTGAACGCCTGCTGCAGGGCACCCTGTTCGCACCCCTTCTTCATGTTCCGGTCAGCTCGGGTGCTCATGCAAGAGGTCCAGTAGGGACGTGCGGCTGTCCAGACGGGTACTGGTGAGGGGTGTACCCGAAGGACACCCCTCACCCGTCTCGATCTTCGGAACGGCGATGCGTCAGCACGTCAGATCGACGTACACCGTCTTGGAGATGACGGCGGTGGTGAGATTGTCGCCGGGAAAGCCGCTGTCCGTGCGGGTGACCTGGTGACCGGGGCGCACTGCGCCGACCGAACACGCCGACAGCGGCGCGGTACCCACCCGGTTCACGATCACGTCGAAACCGTCGGCCTTGAGCGCGTTGATGGTGGTGGTTACGTTGTTGGGGCCAGCGGGTACTGCCGCCGTCGCCAGGCCGGTGGTGCCTACGGCACCCATTGCGAAGGCGCTTGCGACGATCGTGGCGCTCAGGAGGTTTCTCATGTCGTTTCCTTTGTCCGTGTGGTTGAGCAATGCAGGTGATCTGACCTGAAACATCGTGTCGCGCAGACATTCCGGCCGTCACGGGTGCGCACACCCGACCTTCGCCGGACGGATCCACGGGTCGTGCGGGACGGACTCCCGACTGGTCCGGGAGTGTGCACTGGCGACGCCGGGAATGCGATGCGTCCATGCGGGCCTCTGCGGCAGTGAAACTTTCGTCGTCAGCGCCGAAGAGCGACCCACGAATCAAGGTCATCGCCGTCGATCAGGCCCACACGCGCGAATTCAGCGAGCAGGCCTACCAACTCGCCGCCGAACCGAAGCAACTGGTGGTTGTTCCCGACGCCGGGCGCAGACTCCTGAACGGCAGCAGGTTCCCGTGTACTCGGGAACGTGCACCCATGACACCGGGAGCCCGAGGGGTTCATGCTGGAGCCATGACGCTGGGTAGGGGTGCCACGAGGACCGCGTGCGCGGTCGCGGCGGTCGCGGCGCTGATGGCCGTCGCGGCCGTCGTCCTGCACGTCATGAACCGTGGCGTCGACACCTCGGGACTCAACACCGAACTGTGGACGGCCACGGTGCTCCAGACGCTCACCTGGTCCGCTGCCGGCGCGTTGATCGTGACCCAGCGGCCCCGGAATCCCTTCGGCTGGCTGTTCTGCGGCGCGAGTCTCGCGGCCGCGGTCACCACCCTGGGCAACGAGTACGCGGTCTACGTCCTCCTGGGCAACGGGCGCGAACTGCCGGGGGGTCAGTTGATGCTGTGGCTGACGAACTGGTCGTGGGTGCTCTACTTCGGTGTCATCCCGGTGGTGCTGTTGCTCTTTCCGGACGGAAGACTGCTCTCCCGCCGATGGACGCCGGCGCTGGCGTTGGCCCTGGTGGCCGCATCGGCCCTGCTGGTCACGCAGGTGCTGGGCCCTGGCAGCTTGCTGGAGACGGCGAGCGTCGCGACGACCAACAACCTCGTCGGCCTCCAACGTTCGGATACGGCGCTGACCAGTGTGGGTTTCGTTGCCAAGACACTCCTGGACCTGGCGATCGCGGTCGGCGTCCTCAGCCTGCTGCTGCGCTTCCGCCGGGCGCGCGGAGACGAACGAGTGCAACTCAAGTGGCTCACGTCGGTGGCGGTGTTCCTGCCCGTCACCCTCGCACTCACCTACGTGGCGCCGGGAACTCACAGCACTTTGGCGTTCAAGCTGCACGTTGCGCTCCTCATCGGCACGATCACCGTCGCCGTCCTCAAATACCGCCTCTACGACATCGACGTCATCCTCAACCGGTCGCTCGTGTATTCGACGCTGACCGTGCTGGTCCTCGGCATCTACGTGGCGGTGGTGGCCGCGGCGGGCGCGGTGCTGCAGGCCCGAGCCGGTCTCATCCCCTCACTCATCGCCACCGGCGTCGTGGCCGCGGCGTTCAGCCCGTTGCGCAATCGACTTCAGTCAGGGGTCAACAGGCTTCTCTACGGTCAACGTGACGAGCCCTACGAAGTACTCTCCCGCCTCGGTCAGCGCTTGGAATCCGCACTCGCCGTCGACGAGGTCCTGCCCGGCCTGGTCGAAACCGTGGCTCAGGCATTCAAATTGCCCTATGTGGCAGTGGACGTTCCCGATCCGGGGTCTCACGGCGAGGGCGGGGTCGACGCCACGAAGACGGTCGCCGCCTACGGCCAGGCGGCGCCGGTGGCACTACGAATTCCGTTGCAGTATCAGGGTTCTCCGGTCGGTGCGCTGGTGCTCTCAGCTCGTAGCGGCGACGAGGGATTCACCCCGGCCGATCGTCGGCTGCTCGACGACGTGGCCCGGCAGGCCGGGGTGGCCGCCCATGCCGTCGCGTTGACCGCGGCGCTGCAGGGTTCGCGGGAGCGCCTGGTCGCAGCCCGTGAAGAGGAGCGTCGCAGACTTCGTCGCGATCTACACGATGGTCTCGGTCCGACGCTGACGGCGGTCGCCCTCCAGATCGACGCCACCCGCAACATCTTGCGCAGCGATCCCGCCGCCGCGGACGAGCTCCTCAAAGCGCTTCGCGCAGAGGTGAAGTCGTCCATCGACGGGATTCGCCGCCTGGTCTACGACCTACGCCCGCCCGCCCTGGACGAGCTCGGACTGGTGCGTGCGCTGCGCGAGCAAGCCGCGGGGTTCGTACGGGCCGGCAACGGCCGCCTCGACGGACTCCACGTCACGGTTCAGGCGCCCGCGGACCTGCCAACGCTGCCTGCGGCCGTCGAGGTCGCCGCCTACCGCATCGGCGCCGAGGCCATCACGAACGTGGCACGCCACGCCAAGGCCAGTCACTGCGAACTCCGGCTTACCCTCAACGGCGCATTGGAGGTACAGGTGACCGACGACGGCATCGGGGCCGGTGCCAGGTGGAAGCCGGGAGTGGGGCTCGCGTCGATGCGGGAGCGGGCCTCGGAACTGGGGGGCACGCTCTCCGTCGAACCCAGCGCCGACGCCGGCACGCGCGTGCTCGCCAAACTTCCACTGAGGGAACGATGAACGATTCGGATGCTGCACCCCTGCGCGTGGTCATTGCCGACGACCATCCGTTGGTGCGAAGCGGACTGCGCACCATCCTTGCCGCGGCGGACGGCATCGACGTCGTCGGCGACGCCAGCACCGGAGCAGAAGCGATTACGGCGGCACGCACGTTGACCCCCGACGTCATCGTGATGGATCTGCAGATGCCCGACACCGACGGCATCGAGGCGACCCGCCAGATCGTGGCGGCCGATCCGGGCATCGCGGTCCTGGTCCTCACGATGTTCGAAGACGACACCTCGGTGTTCTCCGCCATGCGGGCCGGTGCCCTTGGCTACCTGTTGAAGGGCGCCGAGCAGGAAGAGATCGTCCGCGCCATTCATGCTGCCGCCCACGGTGGGGCCATCTTCGGACCCGCCATCGCGCACCGCCTCATCGACTTCTTCGCCCACCCGCAGACATCGTCCACGCCGGCCTTCCCCGAACTCACCGACCGCGAGCGGGAGGTCCTCGAACTGATCGCCTCGGGGCAGCCCAATGGTGCCATCGGCAGAGCGCTGTTCATCTCCCCCAAGACGGTCGCCAACCACGTGTCGAACATCTTCGCCAAACTGCAAGTCGCCGACCGATCCGAAGCCATCGTCCGCGCCCGGCAGGCAGGGTTGGGCGAAGGAACCTAGCCGAGCAGCGAGCTTCACTCCGCCCGTCGGGCTCAGCAGCGTCAGCTTTTGGCGGCGGCGACCACCTTGGAGTGGCCGGCGGCGAACGCCAGAAGCCGTAAGTAGTCGGGCAACTGCCACGCCGCACGTCCGACGAACAAGCCGGTGACGTGGTCGATGCCGAGCAGTGCCTCGGCGTTATCCCGGCCGTCACCGAGCGGCTGACCCGAGAGGCGGAGCCCGCAACCGTAGGGCGAGAGCCCACCAGCCCCACGGTTCGGGCCGGGGCGCGACACCCTGGCCCGAACCGATGACTTAGACGCGGCTCCGCTTCGCGGCAACCGACGTCCCGGAACGCCGGGCGTCGATCGCGAAGGCGCCGCCGCCGGTGAAGACCAGCAAGAAGAATGCAAAGCAGTACAGGACGGCTGGTTCCCCGTTGTTGACCATCGGAATGATGCCGCCCGCCGGAACGTGCTGGGTGAAGAACGCGACTGCCATGACGCCGGACGCCACGAAGGCGGCGACCCGAGTGAACAACCCCAGCGTGATCAGCACGCCCGTGACGAGCTCGAGGATGCCGGCGTAGAAGTACGGCCACATCCCGACTGCCGCGGCGGGGCCCGACGGCCACCCGAAGAGGTGTGCGCTGGCGTGGCAAAGGAACAAGAGCCCGAAGATCACGCGAAACAGACTCAGGATTGCAGGCGCGTGCGGATTCAGTCGGCCGTCGAGGTCGTTGAGCATGGGTTGGTTCTCCTTCATATCGTTGACTGCGGTTGGTCGACCGGCGTTGGTCGGGACTTCTCGTCGTGCACGATGTCGCCAGCAGTGCGGGTGCCCGACCAGGTGTCGAATTCTTCTGACAGATTTAGCTTTTCGACGACGGCGGCGCTCTCGTAGACGCCCCACTCGGCACGCGGCAGCATCCACATGACTTCGAACTGATTGCCGTCGGGGTCGACGCCGTAGACACTCTTGGTCGCGCCATGACTCGATTCGCCAGTGAAAGCCCGCGCGTCGAGCAGGATCTGGCGGAACTGCACCAGCTCGTCGACTGTGTCCAACTGCCACGCCAAGTGGTAGAGCCCAACCGAGTGGCGAGCCGGAGGAACTGCCCCGGGAATGCCAAACAGGCCGAGGTCGTGGTGATTGTCTGAGCGGGGCAGCCGAAGGAATGCACCGTTGACGCCCGCTTCGCGACTGACCAGATTCATCCCGAACGTCTCGGTGTAGAAGCGAACGGCACGGTCGAGATCGGCCACGAAGAGCACCGCATGATTGAGACGGACGGGCGAGACGGTCATCGAGCTCCTTGGTGACGCACCCGCATAGCGAGGTTGTTGTAGGTACAACATAAGACGCTAGCACAGTTGTTGTAGATACAATCAAATGAACCAGCAGTTGTCCTTCAAGGCGTCGGAAACTCCCGGTCCCCAGACAAGCGATCCTCTCCGCGACGCACCCGTTTGGCGAGCCCGCGCGCAGGCACCGCGCGCCAGGCCGCCGGCCACCCGGCACCGGCGGGCCGAGCCGCCATCCTTGTAGCTACAACTTGCGGTGCGATACTGGTGGCGTGAGCGGCGACGGGTTGGACAGGGCGGAGCAGGCTGCGTGGGTGAGGCTTGCGACGATTCTGGAGCTGCTACCCGGTGTGCTCGACACCCAGTTGAGGCGCGACGCGGGACTGATGCACTTCGAATACCTCGTTCTCGCGATGCTGTCGGAGTCTCCCAAACGGACACTACGCATGAGTGCGCTTGCGGCCCAGACGAACTCGACTCCGCCTCGGCTATCTCACGTCGTCACGCGACTCGAGGGCCGCGGCCTGGTCGAACGCATCCCGTCCCCGGACGATGCTCGCGCCACCAATGCGCACCTGACCGCGGCGGGCTGGCGCAAGCTCCGACAGGCCGCGCCAGGGCACGTGGCCAACGTCCGAGAGAACGTCATCGACGCACTGACCGCCGAGCAGGTGGCTCAACTCAACGCCATAGCCGAAGCCATCCTGGGGCGAATCGACCCTGACGGTTCGATGGCTGCGACCTATCACCGCTACGACTAGACGATCCGGCCCGGCGACGCCTTTCATCCCTGCTGGCCCGTCTTCACCACACGGCAAGAGACAGGACGTCCGGCGGCCCGCGCCACACCCGCGCATCAGACAGTTGTACGACGCCGCCTCCGCGCCCGTTTACACGCATCGGGGCAATTCTGGGTCACCGTCGGATCAGATCCGATGCATGGCAAGAAGGCTGCCTGACTTGTTTCGTTGTGGGGTTTCTGGTGGTCCCGGCTGGTATCGAACCAGCGACCTTCCGCGTGTGAGGCGGACGCTCTCCCACTGAGCTACGAGACCGTGGGTGCACCGGCCAAATCACCGGTGAACGACGAGGAACATTATCACGCACAGAAGCCGGGCCCGGAATCGGCGAGCCCCTTTGGCCGTAGCGGGTCGCCGTCCGACCGTGCCGATGGCCCATGCGTCACTCGAGCCGTCCACGTCCGTCGGTCGGCTCATCACGGCGCACCGACCCGAGACCCACGACCGAGCGGCGACCATCGCCCAGGAGCCCACTGAGGGGCTGGACGGACCACGGATTTCACGATCCACGCCTTCCTGCCGAATCTTTTGATGCGCAACGCCTTTCCGCCAGGCCGCCGAAGGCCAAGTCGAATCCGCCCGACCGATGCCATGAAAGGCGAAATCGTGGCAGCGAAAACGCGGCCAAATCGAGCACCCAGAACGGCCAAGATCAGGCCGTGGCGTCGGGATTTGTGGTGCCGAGCTTCGATGCACTATCGTCGTGCTTCGCATAGAGCGACGAACTCGCTCGAAGCACGCGGACGTGGCGCAGTTGGTAGCGCACAACCTTGCCAAGGTTGGGGTCGCGGGTTCGAATCCCGTCGTCCGCTCGATGGTGCAGACGCATCAACCCCAGCGGTGGAGTGGCCGAGTGGTGAGGCAACGGCCTGCAAAGCCGTGCACACGGGTTCGATTCCCGTCTCCACCTCCAAGATGGGTCCCGCGCGATTAGCTCAGCGGGAGAGCGCTTCCCTGACACGGAAGAGGTCACTGGTTCAATCCCAGTATCGCGCACCAGCTCAACGGCAGGTCAGAGTAGGTTTCAGGGCCAGAGAATCGGGCTCGTGACCTACATATGACCTGAGCTAGCAAAAGACCCGAGAGGTTAGCTAGCTGATGAGATACCACTACTGCCCGATCAATCGATGGCTCGCGCTCAGCGACGCCCATGAGCTCACTGCCGACGATGCACTCGTTGATGACCCCGAGATGCCGCTTAGCGACGCCACGCGGGTACGGATCACCGTGCGGATGCGTCGCGACGCCCGGCGGCGCATGGCGGTCGACGCCGGGCGTTGGTACGAGGTGGTCGACCGTATCGACGATTCGATTTCGTGGGAGCGTCCGATCCCGGTGTGCGGTCCGTCACGGGCAATGGTCCTCGCAGATCGCGGCGAGCAGTGAGCGCCCAAGCGCCCGACGGGGCCACGCGGGTCGGCCCCTGGGAGACCTACGAGGGCACCGGTGGGGCTCAGTCCCGCACCGTCGTCTGGACTGAGCGCGCCGACGGAGTCATCGTGGTCGACGGTCGCCAGTGGCCCGATGGCGGGATTGACGCCGCCGTCTCGATGTACATCACCGACGGCACGCCCCTCAACGCCGCCCAGGCGCGCGCAATCGCCGTCGCCCTGCTCGATGCTGCCGACGAGCTCGACGGGCTGACCGCCACCTAATCAACGATGGACGACGAAGGCCCCCGGTTACGGTCGGGGGCCTTCGTCGTTAGCCAGCTTCGCTAGATTTGCCGCTCGAGCTGGGCGGCGTTGATTCCGCCGGCGGTAACTGTCCCCCTATGCGGGGTACCGCCTCAAAATACATCGCGTCGAGTCGCTGGCTCGCCTGCTGACGCGCCTTCTTGTTGCGCCAACTTTGAACCGGCGACACTCGCTCCTGGCCAACGTTGACGAGGACGGTCACGTCCTCGCCGAGTTGCGCCACCGCTAGGTCAAGGGCGTTGCGAGCAGCTCGCGCCCTTGCGACATGAGACACCTCATCGAGGTCAGCAAGCATGCCCCTGAGCTCACGAAACTTGGCATAAGCCTCGCCCATCGCCGCGAAGCACTGCGCGTCAACCACCGCCAGCCTAGCCACCTGGAACGCAAGCGTTAAGTGGCCGAGCTCTGCGCCGAATGCTGCTGCGCACGCACGAAGGGCGGGCTCCGAGGGCGAAGCGACTTCGGGCGGACCGACTTCGCTGAAACGGATGAGCTCACCTAGGGCCTGCGAAAGCTCGACCTCGCGCCAAGTCAGCTCATACGTGGCAGCGACAATCTCTGCGATCGCGACCCTCTGGGGTGCCCGGTAGGCGTCCTTTGTGCGCCTCCGCTCACGCCACCAGGTCAGTCCATAGGTCAGCGCGCTGCCGGTGATACCCCCGGCCACGACGGTCAGAATCGCCACATCTGGAATCTACGGCCCCACAAGGCGTGGTTTGGCCGAGATAGCTTGTGGGATGTGTCGGCGGTCCTGTAGACGTATCGACACAGGTCTAGGAGAAGGTAATGGCAGATGCGCCGCGCCGGTGCATATTTTGTGGCGGCTCCCCCGTCACGCGAGAGCACATCTTGCGCTCTGCTTGGAGGGAAACGCTGCACTTGCCACGATTGGGCGAGTGGCGACAGTTCGCCCAGCACCGCCAAGGTAAGAACAGCGTGCGCGATGACGCCGGTGCCCTACAGACGGTCGTGAAGTGCGTTTGCGCCCGATGCAACAACACGTGGATGAATGACCTCGACTCTGCCGTCGAACCCTGGCTGCTCGACCAAAACGACACTTCCGTGGAGCCCGCCGCGTTCCGTCGCTGGGCGATCAAGGTGGCGATACTGCGTTCGACCCTCGATGAAACCGCGCTCGTTACAGGGCCCGACTGCGCCGCACTCTACGAGGGCAACGACTTGCCCGAGTGGCACGTGTTCGTAGGAAAGGCCCAATCCCCAGAACACCGTCACAACTATTGCGCAACCGCTCTCGGTTTCGGTAGCGGGCTCACCGCCGGGGTCGTCCAGGTGTCCTTGACCCTGGGACTCCCGATCATCGTCGCAATCAGAGTCGCAGCTGAACCGGGCGAACTCCTGCTGCGCATGTTCATGGACTCCAACATGCGACTGTCCTACCCCTTGAGCGAGGTTAAGTACGGCTCCACCGAACTTCCTAGCGTGCTGCTCAACCCCTACATTCCCAACGAGTATCTGCTGGCGTGGTTCTGGTACTTCTCAGACAACAAGCATTCGCCGGTGCGAAGACACATCCAAGCAACCCGAGAAGCCTGGTCGCGAGCGTTGAAAAAGCTTGCCCAATAGCGTCACTCCCCACAAGCTGGGATGGACCTCTAACCCGTACAAACTGTCAGGCGGTATACCCCCTGGGGCGCCTGACCTGCACCGACCTGAGCCCTCCCCCAGGGGGGTGGTGTCGTCGTAGCCGCACCGAACACGGGGCTGCGTGCCGGAATACCAGCGTAGACGCAGGTGAGCTGACGTTGCCGCTGGTGGCGCGGCTGGGCGGGCCTCGTCGAGGTGGCTGAGTGCCATTGCGAGACAATTGCGGTCATGCGTCGGTCGGTGGCGGTGCCACCCGAGCTGTGAACGGGTCGTACGCGCTGGCGTACACGCCGCTGTCGGCCTGGGCGATGATCTCGTCAGCCTCGCTGCGTTCGGTGTTGTCGGTCATGTTGTGCACTCTGCTCGCTGGGAATGGGGTGGGTGAGCTGCGCCTCGGGTGATCGAACATCCGAGGCGCAGCCCTGGGCTTACGGGGTGAGGACGATCTTGCCGACGGCGCCGGGATGGGTGAATCCGAAACCAACGCGCAGCGTGGCACGGATGGCGGTGCGGTCAGAGGTGAAGAACACCGACCGATCACTCTCGACAGAGGTGTTGTCGCGGATGGCGACGAACGTGTGCGCGCCGGGGATGGCCCACACGATGCCGTCGGCGATGGACGGCGACACCAGCAGCGGCACACCGGAAATGAGCCGCTTGGTCGGCGCGGTCGGGTCGGCGCTCATCAGGTGCTTGTTGCTGCCCGTCTGTTCCTTGAGCTGCGAGAGCAGCAACGCTGTGCCCGGCGAGCAAGCGAACGACGTGATGACGGCTGAAAGCGCCTCTGCGCCCGCCTTGGCAGCCTCGAATGCGTCGAGGTTGACCCACGTCGCCCCGGCGTTGACGACCGACGCGCCAATGGACAGCAGCCCCGAAGGGCCGTTGGCCGTCGCGTTGCCGAAGAACGCCGCGTCGAGCTTGCGGCTGATGTCGCGCACGATGCCGTCACCGATGGTCGACGTCGCCGCTGGGGAGCTGTCGGCGGCGAGCTCATTAGAGATGATGCTCAGGCCAGCGAGCTTCTTGGGGGTGATGACCACCTGGGCGAGCGAGGCGTCGGTCGCGGCGATTTCCGCGCCCTCGGCGACCCACGCGGCGGTGGGGTCAGCGGCGGCGACGGGAATGCGGGTGTTGGTGGTGCTGGTGTTCAGGACTGTCGAGACTCGGGTCGCGACGGCCTGCTCGATGAGCGGCCTGATGACGAGCGACTGCACCTCGTCGGGGGTGAGGATGGCTGCGCCGGTCGTGGTGTTGAGGGCCATAAGTGTTGTGCTCCTTGGGTTTTGAGTGGGGAACGAGTTGCGCGTGAGTACGCGGTGGGTGCTGGCGTCGGGCTCCACGGCCTGGCCTGCGTGTTCGCCTCCAAGGGCGGGGGTGCAGCGCCGTCGGGCTCCAAGGCCACCGGACGCTGCACCTACCAGCCTAATCGACGAAAACCACCGATGAGCCTTCGGCGTGACCGAGCGCCGTGCGCCAGCTCGGCGGCGGTGAGGACGGATTGTCGATCGGTGAGGCGCCTGCGCGCAGCGACTCGATGGGACGCACCGTCGGGGGCGCCACCGGGACCGGGGGCGCCGCGTAGTGCGGGCGTTCGCCGATGAGCGCCTGGGCAGCGGCGAGGACGGCGGCCGTGTCGAGCTGCCCATCGTCGCCGACGAACTCGGCGAGGTCGCCGTGCCGGTCGGTGAAGTCACGGACGTCGGCGAGCTCGCGCCCCACGATGCGGTCGATCTCTTGGCGTCGCAGGGCGTCGCGTTCGACGCGGGCACCGTCGAGCTCGGTCTCGGCGGTCTTGCTGCGCTCGCGCAGGTTCTTGTTCTCCTGTCGCAGCTTGCGGGCACCGTCGAGGTTGTCGGCGTCGTCGACCACGGGCGGGGTTGTTGAGGGGTCTACAGGTGGCGGCGTCGCTGTGAGGGGGTCTACAGGTGGCGGCGTCGCTGTAAGGGGGTCTACAGCTGTTGCGAGCGTGGTGGTTTCGGAGATTGTCATGAGGTGGTAGTTCCTTCCAGTTGGGTCCAACGTCGGTTGCGGGTGCCACCGGGCCAGGTGACGGTGGTGTACAGCAGTTCCGGCAGGTCGTGGCCCAGGTGTTCAAGCAGGACGCGCTCGACGGGGGTGGCATCGCGGATGAGCCCGCGCCCCCCGAGCCAGCCCACCCGCAGCAGGGTGGCGCCGTCGCGCACCGCGATGGTGTCGGGTTCCCGAGTGCGGCCTTTGACGACCCACACCGAATGCGACTGCTGCACCAACTCGGTGTGCGGAAACCCGTGGCGCCCGAGCCGTATGCGTTCACGGTCGGCGGCGGCGGTCGAGTCCTCGGCTGCTTGCAGGTCGTCGGGCAGCTCGGTGAACGTGAGCCAGCCCCTCGGGTCGGTGCCCTTGGCTGCTCTCTGATGCTGCGCCCCGATCACAGCGCCGCCTCGGCGAGGGCGGCGCCCTGGGCGGCAGCGAGCTCAGCGGTGAGGCGGGCCACGGCGGCGGGCCTGCCCAGCTCGCCAACGAGTGCGCGGTCGAGCAGTTCGAGCACCGCGACGAGCATCTGGGGCCAGCACTTCTCGGCTTGGGTGTCGCGGATGAACGGTGCAAACGCCATGCCGCACAGCTCGTCGCGGGCCACCAGGCGGTAGGCGATCTCGGCGACGCGGGCGCGTTGCGCCGCCGTCGGCTGCCACGGTGCGATGGCGTTGATGTTGGCGGCGGCGCCGAGCCACTCAGCGGGGTACTCGTTGGTCATGCGGGTATTCCATTCTGTTGCAGGGTCTTTCGTGGACGTCCGCTCTTGCGGATGACGTGCGGAATTCGGCCGGCGGTTTCCAGTGCCCGGCGGGCGTTGGCGACGGTGCCCACGTGGCATCCGATGCGCCGGGCGTGGTCGACGTTGGTGACCGTCGGGTCGGCGCAGAGCGCCGCGTCGAGCGCCTGGTGAAGATCGGCGCGGGCCTTGCGGCGCTCAGCGGGGCCGGGCTCGGACACCTGGCCCGCGACCACCCCGGCGGGGCGCTCGGCCCGCGCGAGCTCATCCCACCAGGCTCGGCACGCAGTGAGCGCCGGGCAGCCGTGGCAGACCGCCACCGCAGCGGCGGCGTGCTCGACCTGGGCTGCCGGGGGTGATCCTGGCGGCGGCGGGTCGAACATCTCACTGCGCCCGACGCAGCGGGCGCCGCGCAGTTTCGGGGCGGCGTCCAGCAGCCCGAGTAGATCGTCGAGGACGGTCACGGCAGCGGGGCACCCGTCTCGCGGGCGAACAGGATGTCGAGCCAACCGACATGCCCGCTGTAGGTGTGCCACACATCCGCGCGAACCGTGCTGATGTAGCCGTTCGGGTAAATGTCCGCGTGGACGAGCTCGGGGCCGATGGCGACGGCGAACACGTCGCGGCGGCAGCCCTCGGGGTTGACTTGAGTGAGCATCGCCGGGGCGGGCCTAGCGATCAGCCCGCCGTCCGCGCCGGGAAATCGGTACAGGTTCACCCAGCCGGTCATGCGGGTCACGCTGACCGTCGCCCAGGCGGCGACGGACGGGGGCGCAGGGTGTGGCGTCACCTCGGGGATGAGTCTCGGGTCGGTCATGTCGCGCCTTTCGATTGGCCGGGCACCGCTTCGGGTGCCAGAAATGTCAGTAGGGATATGTGCGACCCGAATCGACGGGCGCGAAGGGCCGAAACGAGTACCAGAAATGTCAGTAGGCGCATAGCGCAATGGAATGAGTCGACGGAAACCGGGCGTCGAGTACGCCCCCCTACTGACATTTCTGGTACTCGATGGACGTCGGGTCGATGCCGTCGGCGAGCGAGTAGCGCCAAATCGACCGGTTCTCGCTCACGTCTTGCTCGTCACAACGCAGTACGCCGAGCATGTGCAACGCCTGCAATTGCCGATCGACGGTGGCGCGAGGCTTGTCGATCCCCTTGCGCACCTCGGCGGTTGACTGCATTTCACGGGTGCGCAGGTAGTCGATGATGGCCAACCTCAGCGGTGGCATCGAGTCGCGCGCACAGCGGACGGCGAGCCGCATTGCGGCGTCATGCCCCAGTCCGATGGCGACGCCGCCGCGCACCACCTGACCGAGCTGCTTGGCGAACCGCGTAGGCATCTCTGGGGCGTGCGCGTCAGCGACGTCACCGCGATAGTCGAACTCGACGGCAGTGCGAGCCAACGTCACCAGATCGGCAGCGGCCAGCAGCCGATCAACGTCGGCATCGACGAGACGAATGGCAACCGCCGCGTCGATACCGACAATCACGGCGGCGACCGCCTCGGCGAGCTGCTCGCGCATCGCCACCTCGTCACCCGTGTTCCCGATGGCGCGCCGCCCTGCAGCCGCCCGCCCGGTCGTCGAGTCCATCCGCAGCAGCACGAAACGGTCGCCCATCGACGCAACGACGGCGTGCGCTGCGTCCCAGGCGGTCGTAACGGCACCGACGAGGGCGATGCGTCCCTTCCATTCCAGGGTGCGGCCGCCGTCGGTGCCGACGGTGCGCACCCACGATCCGTCATAGACCTCCCGCAGCGCCGCGAGCACCTCGCCGCGCATCTCCCGACCCATCGAGAGAATGCTCGTCACGTCCTTGATGGCCACGCTTCCCTCGTCGCCGATTACGCGCAGCAGACCGCCAGTTGCGGCGGCGGTAGTCTCGCGCTTCGCGGTCGCCGAGAGCAGCGCCCCCGGCGAGCTGACGGTCGAAACGACGTGAGCACCCGGTACTTGCCGAATAGCCTGCACAGTCTCGGTTTTTGCGTTTCCGGACCCCGAGACGAGCAGACCCCACAGCGGGTCCCCGCCTAGCGGCAGCACTGCGAGTACGGCGAGTGTGAAGTACAGCGCGTCGAGGTCGTACTCGGCGCCCAGCCATCTGGTGAACACCCCCCGTGTCTCCGCGAGCACCTGCGCCTGCTCGGCTGGCGTTCGACGAATGACGACCGCCGGTTTTGGTTCCGTAGGTGCACCCGCCGCTACCGCCATCGGCAACGCAGCGGCGAGCGCTGCGCGGCGAGCTGGCATGACGAGCAGCAGCACCCCGTCGAGGTCGTCGCGGGTCATCTGCTCGTTGACGCGGTCCCGCACTGCGCCCAGGTCAGCGGCGAGCGCCTGGGCGATGGCCCACGCGGTCATGCCGTCGAACTCTGCGGCACCCTCGGGCTTGGCGGCGAGGAAAGCCGACCGCAGCTCGCCGATGGCCAGCTCGGACGGGTAGTAGCCAGCGCCCGACTCGGTCATCGCACCGACGAGAATCGGAACCATCGACTCGTGACGCGAGGCGCCTTTGGAGGTCTTGTGCCGGAACTGGTTTAGCTTGCCCTGCAACAGCTCTCGGCGGCCACCCCGACAGTTGTTGGCGCGGAATTCGGCGACCGTCGCGTCGGTGGCGGCGTCCACAGCGGGTGTGCCGTCGTCGAGCAGCTCGGCGAGTTCGGCGGGGAGCTCGGGTACCGGCCCGACCCGCAACCACGCGTAGCGCCCGCCCTCGGCGGCGTTGGCGTGCTGACTTGGGGCAACGATGATGACGCCGTTGAGCCCGCGCACGTCGCCCCAGTCGCCGCCCAATCTGCCCGTGCTGTTGCCGATGGTGCGCCCCGGCGGCTGCCGAAAGACGTAGTGCCCCTGCCCGGGATTGTCGATGCGTGTCGACTGGAACGGCGCGCCGCCGAGGTGTGGGCTTAGGACGTCGGGCAGTCGCTCGGGGTGGTCGACGTCGATGACGACGAGCCCAGAGCGTCCGGCGTGCAGGGCTACGCCGTGGTCGGTGCCGACGAACCACGCAGCGATCTGCTTGGGGTCGCTGCTCGACTTGTGTTGCCAACCCTTGCCGACGACGCTGCCGGGGTCTTTGGTGCCACGGCGTACGGGCAGCATGTAGATTCCGGCGGCGGCGTAGGCCAGGGCGGCGGCGAGGGCGTCGCCGGTGCCGTCGAGCTCGGGTACGGCGATGGTGGCGTTTTGCGTGTCAAAATGAGCGTGAGGCCGTTGGGAATCGGTTCTCAACTCGTTGGTCAGTAGCGGCGCCGGGGGAGATTCGTGCTCCCCCGGTGTTTCTGGTTTCACGCCCCCCCACCAAACGGCGTCATCAGGGCGTCGAGCTCGTCACGACGCAGGCGAATGTTCCGCCCGTTCCGCCCGAGGCGGTAACCCTGAATCCTGCCCTCACCGATCCAATTTCGGATTGCGCGCTCAGTCACCCCGATGTAGTCGGCGGCCTGGCGCTGCGTTACCCACGGGCCCTCGCTTGCAGCCCGGCTCGTCGCGCCCAGCTCGAGTGCATTGAGAGTGCGAAGAGCTTTCGTCGTCAATGGCTTTCCAATCGTCGAGTGCCGACCCGTTCGATAGGTCGACTCTCAACAAGCCTGGGGTGCAGCACTGGTCGGCTCCGGAAAGCTGCGACGTTTTTGCACCTCGGTTCCGGAACGGTGAAACACTATGCGCCACAACCCGGATCGCGATTCTCACGACTCTCACGACTCTAGGCGCCCTCTGCCTGTAGACGTGTCTACAGCACACTCCCTACTTGACGTCGATGACGAGCCTGGAAAGCTGCGCGGCGATCTGACGGTCGCGCCCCTGGGCGGCGTGCTGGTACCTCATTGCCGCCGCTGGGGTCGAGTGTCCAAGCCTGCCCATCAGTTCGGCGAGCGTGGCGCCTGTGCCCGCCGCGAGCACCGCCCCCGAGTGCCGCAGGTCGTGCCAACGCAAATCGGGGCGCCCCGCAGCGTCGCGGGCGGTGTAGAACCGCCGATAGAGCGTCGCGGGCGCCAGGTGCCCACCGTGCGCCGCCGGGAACAGCAGCGCGTCGCGGTCCTCGCCCACAAACTTGGCCAGGTGCGACTCGATGACGGGTAGCAGATGCGGCGGGATGGCGACGTCACGTATCCCGGCGTCGCTCTTGGGCGTCGTCACCTGAAAACCACCGCCTGCCTTTACGACGGCCCGCTCGATGCGGACCACGCCAAACCGCTCGGGCTCGTCGTCGCCCTCGGTGGCGCCGTCGGTGGCGATGACGACGTCGCGGCGGCGCAGCTCGGTCAGCTCGCCGAACCGCAGCGCGCACCATGACGCGAGCATCACCATTGCCCGGTAATGCTCGGGCATCTCGGCGGCGATGGTCGCGATCTCGGGCAGAGTCGCGGGGCGAATCTTGTGGACACGCTTGGCGGTAGCAGCGCCGCGAATCACACATGGGTTGAGCGCGGCCTTACCGTCGCTGACGGCGGTGCCCATGATCGTGCGCAGCAATCCGTAGGCGTGCGACCGCAGCGTCGGCGTTGCCCGGCCGATCTTGGCGTGCCAGGCCCGCACGTCGTCGGCGGTGATCGACGCCAGGGGCAGCGGGCCGAACTTCCCGAGTAGGTGCGCGTCGAGCAGCTTGCGGTAGTGCTCTCGGGTGCGGTCCTTGAGATCGCGTTGCTTCAGCCACAGCTCGGCGTAGGTGGCGAACGTCAGCTTGGGCACGGGCTGCTCGTCGGCCCCGGGCGGCGTCCACGCGTTTCGGATGATCTCGGATTGCCGCAATGAGAGCCACTTGCGGGCGTCTGCCTTTGCGAGAAACAGGGTGGGTGCTTTGTGACGGCGCCCGTCGGGGCCGTAGTACCGGGCGCGGTACCCGGTGGCGAGCTTGTCGACAGACCCGAACGTGCCGCTGGTGCGATCCTTGCGACCTTCTCCGCGTGCCATCTGTGCCCCTGTCGCTGCGATATTTCACCGGATACCGACTCAGGTCACGTGACCTAGCCATGACCTGAGTTAGCATACAAAGGTTCCAGACGGTTCCAGACGGTTCCAGTATCGCTGTAGACCCCTCTACATGCGATAACCTGCGCCAACACCGGCAGTACCTGCAAGAATGTCGACACACTAGCAAACTGATTGAGCTGGTTCAATCCCAGTATCGCGCACCAGTTTCACCGCACGTCGTCATTGCTCCCGACGGCATACGGCCCGCAACACGAGTTGGATCTGGGCCTTTCCCGCAAATCTCCGACCATTTTCTCGGTGCCGGTCAAGCGGCGAGTCATGGTGTTAGGAAGCGCCGATTCCCGGCCCGACGGGACGCCGAAACTCGTTGCCCGACGAAGCAACAGCAGTCGTAAGCGCGGACAACGCGCCGCAAGGACGCGGCGTGTCGCCGGGACCCGTCCTACCTGAGCCCAGATGCACAGGCCCCGACACCCGTCCCGCCGTTGCGGTAACCCACGAACCGCGCACGTTTAATCGCGAGGCCCAGTATTAACGTGCACGTCAGACTTTGATCTTGCTGCCCGAAACGCCCGTGCGGCAGCGCCTCGTCGTGTTCGCTATTGCCAGCCGCCGCGGCCGGGGTTTGACTACCAAGTCCGCTACTCCGGAGTGGCGTCGTCGCAGGCAACGTCGTGCCAATTGGTGTGGCACGTGGTCTAACCGTGTCGCGGCGATACCTCGGCCGCGCCGGTCTATCCCTTTGCCGCCGCTTGGCACAACCATGGGGTCCCACAAGTGGCCCAAGCGGCACACAGCGAACCGTACGTGCTGTTTGAATCGTTTCACGAGTAATCGCGTACGGTGGACCGCGGGACATCCGCAGTCCCCCCATTGCGGATTTCCAAGCCTTTGGCGGTTCACCTCCCCCCCGAACCGCCAAAGGCGTCCCGAAACCTCCGCCCGCAGAGCCCCGCCGTGAACGGTGCCCGCCGTCGTCGGCGCCCGGTTGCCGCGGTTCAAATCTGTGAACCAAGCCTCGTGATGTTTCGGAGTTGCCCATTGGTGGGCACTCCAGACCCAGGTTCGGACAGTGAACCGGACGTGATTCACACCGATGAGGAGTTGATTTCCATGAGTGCTCTGGACAAGGCAAAGAACAAGGTCGAGGATTTGGGCGGCCAGGCCAAGGAAGCATCCGGCAAGGCCACCGGCGACAGGAGCACCGAGAACGAGGGCAAGGCCGACCAGGTCAAGGCGAACCTCAAGGACGCCGGCGAAAAGGTCAAGGACGCCTTCAAGTAGTCCCCAAAAAATCTCGATTCGGCCCGTTGCCCTGCGGCAACGGGCCGATTCGCGTCTGCGTCCGACACTTGACGGCTCCGCCTCCGCGGTCTAACTTACCGAAGAGTAAATTCGCTGGGGCTGACGTTCAGGGGACATGTGACAGGTGTACTGCTGTACGGCTACCTCGGTGGCTGGATGCTGACGTCGTCGGTCGCCGTAGTCAATGCTGCCAGGGCCCGGTGTTCACGCGGACTGAGCATCGTGGCGGGCGCCCTGTGGCCAGTGTTCGCCGTAGCCGCCGCCCAGTACGTAGCCATCGAACTGATCGCCGCCCTGTCCCGGGCCACGACCGGTTCCAAGACACAGCAGATGCCGAGCGTCACGTCCCGCGACAGCCATCCATTTGTAAAGACGGTCTAAGCTGTTGGGCATGTGGGCTAACAAGGCAGCGACCGCCGCAGCGCTCGTCGTGGCGGTGATGGGCACCCTTCCCGGCGTCGCCGCCGCCGACCCGGCGACACCTGCCCCCACCCCAGCCCCCACCCCGGCCGCGACACCTGCCAGCGGGCCCGCACCCGCACTCAAGACCTCGGTCGACGCGGACGGCACCTACGCCGTAGGGACCGACATCGTTCCCGGCGTCTACAACTCGGCAGGCCCCGTCGGCGACGGCACGTGCTTCTGGAAGCGCCTCGGCGCCGACGGCGCCACCCTCGACAACGCCCTGACCAAGAAGCCGCAGACCGTCGTCATCGACCCCACCGACCAGTCGTTCAAGACCAACGGCTGCCAGCCGTGGCAGCTCAGCGACGCGCCTCCTCCGCCGCAGGCCTCCGGGCTGGGTCCCGCGTTGGCCGGCCTGCAGTTGCAGGCCTACATGGCACAGCTCAACGCGCGGGCCGCGGCGTCGGGACAAGCTCCGCCGCCGTAGCCCACGTCGGCGTCTGACACGATCGACGTCATGGCCGACCGCATCGAAGTCCAACGCACCATCGCCGCACCCCCGGCGGACGTGTTCGCCGTCCTCTGCGACCCGCAGGGACACATCGCCATCGACGCGACCGGAATGCTGCAGGATGCCGACGGCGACGTCGTCACCGCCAGCGGCGACAGCTTCGTCGTCCACATGGATCGCGAAGCGCTGAACGACTTTCCGATGGGCAAGTACGACGTCACCGTGTCGATCACCGACTACGAGAAGGATCGGCTGATCGCCTGGACGATCCTCGGCAAGATCGAGCCCCCGATTGGCCACGTGTACGGGTACCGGCTCGAATCCGACGGCGACGCCACGCTTGTCACCTCGTTCTACGACTGGTCCGACATCCACCAGAAGTGGCGCGACGCGGGCATCTTCCCCGTCATCTCCGAGGCGGCGCTGCGCGGCACGCTCGGCATCCTGGACCGCACGGTGCGCCGGGGCTACCCCCGCGGATAGAGCTTGTCGTCAACCCCGGGTTGACGACAACCGCCCCGTCAACCTACGGTTGACGCATGAGCGAACCCGTGAAGATCAACCACCCCGTCCGCCTCGACGACCTCATCACCGCGATCAGAACCGTGCACGACGAGCCCCTCGACCTACTCCAGGACGCCGTCCTCACCGCCGAAGCCCTCGGCGACATCGCCGACCACCTCATCGGCCACTTCGTCGACCAGGCCCGACGCTCGGGTGCCTCCTGGACCGAGATCGGCAAGTGCATGGGCGTCACCAAACAAGCCGCCCAGAAGCGCTTCGTGCCGCGGACCGATACCGGTCCCCTCAACCCGAACGACGGTTTCAACAGGTTCACCCCTCGGGCCCGCAACGTCGTCGTCGAGTCACAGAACAAGGCACACACCGCAGGCAACGACGAGATCACTCCGGCGCACCTCCTCCTCGGATTGTTCAGCGACCCGGCCTCACTGGCCGCGAACCTCCTGACTGCCCACGGCATCGACGCCGATGCCGCAGCCAAGGCCGCCCCCCTGCCCCCGAGGGCCACCGATGTTCCCGCGCTGGTGCCGTTCAACGGACCCGCCAAGAAGGTCCTCGAACTCACCTTTCGCGAAGCACTTCGACTGGGGCACAACTACATCGGCACCGAGCACATCCTGCTCGCCCTGCTCGAAGACGAAGCCGAGGACGGTCCCCTTCACACCCTCGGACTCGACAAGCAGGGCGTCGAAGCCGAGATCGTCGGGGCGCTGAACTCCCTGACGAACACCGAGCGGGAATGAAACGCGCACCGATGCGGTACAAGAAGTCATGAAACTCGACGAATCCGCCCGTGCACTGATCGGTTCCGGCGCCGACGCCACGCTCGTCACCATCAACCCCGACGGCAGCCCGCAAGTGTCGGTGGTCTGGGTCGCCCTCCAGTCGACGCCCGACGGTGACGAGCTGGTCAGCGCACACCTCAGCGAGTACAAGAAGACCCGCAACGTCCGGCGTGACGGACGCGTCGCGGTCACCATCATCGGCCCGACACCGCCCGGGCAGCAGGCCCCGTACCTGTCGATCACCGGAACGGCGCGCATCGTCGACGGCGGTGCCCCCGAACTCCTCACCGAACTGGCAGAGGCCATGCTCGGTTCCAGCGAGCACTTCCCACCGCCCAACGCCCCCGCCGGCCTGCTGACGCGGATCCGCATCGAGAAGGTAGGCGGCATCGGACCCTGGGCGTCCTGAGGACCGATCGTCCCCTCGGCAACCAGCGGGTGTGCAATCATGCGATGCATGCGTCGCTGGTTCACGATGATGGTTGCCGGAGTGGCGGTCACGGCTGGGGTTCTCGCCTCACCCGCGCCAGAAGCCGCCGCGGTCTCCCCCATCGGCAGGCTGGGTGAGGTCCTGCACGTCGACTACATGAACGTCGTCGCCGACGTCGCCGTCACCAGCGTCGACCTGGTCGACGTGCCACCAGGCTTCGGCTATCCCCCGCGCGGACCGCGCTACCAGGTGTACCGCGCAAACGTCACCGTGCACGTCATCAAGGCACCCAACCCGTACATCACCTCGCTCTTCTTCGACTTCGAAGGCGTCACGCCGATCGCCGACGCCTACAAGCCGCGCAACACCGACGTCCCCGACGACCTTCGCGCCATGCTGCAGAACGCGCCCCCCGGCTCCACCGTCAGTGGCGGCGTCTACTGGGACGTCTACCGTGACCTCGTCACCAACGTCGTGCTCCTCGACAAGGCAACCGGAACCCACCTTGCCCAGTGGAATCTCTACTGACCCTCGGATGACCGTCGAGGTGACACCGGCCGCCGAGGCCGACCTGACAGAACTCGCCGACGTCGCGGCCCGCACCTTCCCGCTGGCGTGCCCGCCGTCGACGGGGGCAGACGACGTCGCCGCCTTCATCGCCGAGAACCTCTCCGCGCAACGCTTCGGCGAGTACCTCGCCGACCCGGAACGGGTGATCCTCACCGCACGCCGCGACGGCCGAATATCGGGCTACGCCATGCTGATTCGCGGGGTGATCGCCGACCCCGACGTCCAACGGGCGGTGCCCCTTCGGCCCGCCGTCGAGCTGTCCAAGATGTACGTACTGCCCGACGCCCACGGCGCGGGCGTCTCGGCGGCCCTCATGGCCACTGCGCTCGACACGTCCCGTGCGCTCGCCGCGGCCTGCGTCTGGTTAGGCGTCAACCAGGAAAACCAACGCGCCCAACGCTTTTACGCCAAACAGGGCTTCACGGTCAGCGGCACAAAGACATTCCGACTGGGCGGCCACGTCGAAAACGACTACGTGATGGTGCACGCGCTCACGGGCTAGCGGCTCTCCCCCGCGGCGGTCAGCGCCAACAGACGCGACGTCGCGCGCAGGTACTTCTTGCGGAACCCGCCCGCCAACATCTCCTCGCTGAAGACGGTGTCGAGCTTGGTTCCCGACGCCACCACCGGAATGCCCGCGTCGTAGAGCCGGTCGGTCAGCGACACCAGCCTCAACGCGACGCTCTGGTCGTCGAGCGGATGCACCCCGGTGATGAAGACTTGCGCGACACCCTCGATCAGCGCCTGGTACCTCGACGGGTGCATCGTCGCCAAATGCGCGCACAGCGCGTCGAAGTCGTCGAGCGTCGCACCCGCCATGCCGGCGGCCTCGTCACGCACCTCGTCGTCCGACGGCGGCACGGGGGCCGGCGGCAGATCGCGGTGCCGATAGTCCGGTCCCTCGATCCGCACCGTGGTGAAAATGCCCGCCAGCGTGTTGATTTCACGCAGGAAGTCCTGCGCCGCGAACCTGCCCTCGCCCAGCTGTTCGGGCAACGTATTGGACGTCGCCGCCACCGACACCCCTCGCTCCACCAGAGCCGAGAGCAGGCGCGAGATCAGCGTCGTGTTCCCCGGATCGTCGAGCTCGAATTCGTCGATGCACACCACCACGTACTCCGAGAGCAACTCGATGCACTCGAGGAACCCGAAGACACCCGCCAACTGCGTCAGTTCACCGAACGTGGCGAACGCCGCGGGACCGGCGTCGGCGGCGCTGAGCGCGTAGTACGTCGACGCCAACAAGTGCGTCTTGCCGACGCCGAAACCACCGTCGAGGTACACCCCGACCCCCGGCAACACCTCTCTCTTGCCGAACAACTTCTTCTTGCCGGCACGGCGCTGCACGGCCTGCGCACAGAAGGCGCGGCACTTCTGCACGGCCGCGGTCTGCGACGGCTCACCCGGATCCGGCCGGTAGGTGTCGAAGGAGACGTCGGCGAACGTGGGCGGCGGCACCAGCCCCGCGACCAGTCGTTCAGGTGTCACCTTCGGATGGCGATCGGTGAGATGGTCGACGACGCTGGCCCCAGGCATGAAGGAACTGTATCGACGTGCTGCAATGGTCAACGTGTCCGATCCCAATGCTGCGACTCAGCTCACAGAGCTAGGCCCCCTGGGCAGCACGTTCGACACCGACGACGGACGGCTCGCGGCGTTCTACTCCTACCCGGAGAACCTCGAGCGCTGCTGGGTGCGGGCCAACATGATCTCCAGCCTCGACGGCGGCGCCACCGACGACGGCAAGGCCGGCGGTCTGGCCGGCCCCGGTGACCGCGCCCTGTTCTCCCGCATGAGGCAGGAGGCCGACGTCATCCTCGTCGGGGCCTCCACCGTGCGCATCGAGAACTACTCCGGTGCCCAGATGTCGCTCGCCGAGCGCCGCGAACGACAAGGCCGAGGCCAGACCGAGGTGCCCCCGATCGCCATCGTCACCCACGCCGCGGACTTCGAGCACGACGCCAGGATCTTCACCCGCACCGAAGTGCCCCCGATGATCATGACCTGCCGCGAAACCGCGCCGGAAGCTCGCGCCCGCTTCGGCTCGACCGCCGAGGTCGTCGACGCGTCCGGACCCAACACCGACCGCGTCGACCCGGCGGTGGTACTCGCGATCTTCGCTGAGCGGGGACTGCGACGGGTGCTGTCCGAAGGCGGGCCGTCGCTGATCAGCCTGCTCACCGAAGACGACCTGCTCGACGAGCTGTGCGTCACGATTGCGCCGATCCTGGTCGGCGGCGCGGCCCGCCGCATCGCCTCGGGGTCGGGGGAAGCCCACACCCGGATGCGTCGAAGCCACCTGTTGACCGACGACGAGGGCTATCTCTACACGCGGTACGTCAGGGACGGGCTGGGCGGGGAGTAGCTCGCCGATCGCTAATGTGGTCACCATGCGTCGGCATCCTCAGCTGCTCAGGGCCCTCTGTCTGCCCGTCGTCGCGGCTGTCGTCCTGGCCGGATGCTCGCCGGGACTCGCCGCCAACCCCCGCTTCGCCACCGATGCGGGCGCCGGACCCCAAGGCGCCCCAGAGACCACACCGGTCGCCGCGGGACCTCCCAAGGTCGAGGCGCCCAAGAACGATCTGACGTGGCGCGACTGCACGTCCCGGACGTTCGCTGCGGCGTCCGTCCCCGCCGTTCCAGGGGTGAGCCTGGACTGCGCCACCTATGACGCCGACGTCGACTCGATCAACGGCGCCACGGGGACCCTCACCATCGGTGTCGTCCGCGCCAAGTCGACGGCCACCCCGACGGACGCCGGCCCGCTGGTCATGACGACCGGCAGCGACCTCCCGTCCTCTGCGCAGCTGCCGGTGTGGCTGTCCCGCGGCGGTGCCGACGTGCTGAAGACCAACCCGATCGTCGCCGTCGACCGCCGAGGCATCGGCCTGTCGGGCGCCCTGGACTGCCGCGATCTGTTCAGCCGCCAAGAGATGCTCGACCAGGCGCAGTTCGAATCCGGCAACGACCCCGTCGCCAACCTCAGCGCCGTCGTCCAGACGGCCACCCAGAGCTGCACCGACACCATCGCCCCCGGCGACTCGTCGTACGACAACGCGCACGCCGCCGAGGATCTCGAACGGCTGCGCAGCACCTGGGACGTTCCGACCCTCGCCCTGCTCGGCGTTGGCAACGGCGCGCAGGTCGCCCTCGCGTACGCGGGGTCGCACCCCAACAAGGTGTCGCGGCTGGTACTCGACTCCCCGTTGCCCCTCGGCATTGCCGCCGAGGCAAGAGCCGAACAGAAGGTCAAGGGTCAGCAGGCCGCGCTGACCGCGTTCGCCTCGCAGTGCGTCGCCTCGGGCTGCGCGCTTGGCCCGGATCCGAAGGGCGAGATCGACGCCATGCTCGCCGGCGCTCGCCAAGGCACCGGCCCCGGCGGCGCCTCGGTGGCCGCCCTCACAGACGCCATCGCCACCGCCCTGGCGTTCCCCCGCGGCGACTTCGTGTCGTCGACCGCGGCGCTGGCCACCACCCTCGCTGCGGCCCGCAGCGGTGACGTCGCCGGGCTCAACACGCTGATCAACCAGGCCGTGACACAACGCGAGACCGACGGTCAATTCGTCAACGGCTGCAGCGACGCGCTCAACCGCCCCACCCCGGACCGAGTGCGCGAACTCGTCGTCGAATGGGGGAAGCTCTACCCCGAATTCGGCACTGTCGGCGCCCTCGACATGGTCAATTGCCTTGCCTGGCCCAGCGGTTCGACGCCACCCGACCCGCAGAACCTCAAGATTCCCGTGCTGCTCCTCGGCGTGCAGAACGACCCGATCGTCGGCAACGAAGGGGTGGCCGCCGTCGCGGCGACCATCATCAACTCCGGCGCCGCGAACCGACGCGTGATGTGGCAGGGCGTGGGCCACGGAGCCAGCATCTACTCCACGTGCGCCGTCCCACCGGTGCTGTCGTACCTCGGCACCGGCAAGGTTCCCGAGACCGACACGTACTGCCCCGCCTAGCTCGACGCCCGCGGCCACCGGTGTACGGTGCGCTGGTGGCGGCACCTGACACGTTGTTGACGAACGCATTCCGACCCCGCACCTCTCCGCCGAATGTCGCGCACGTTCTGCGCTCGGTGCTGTGGCCCGTGGCGATCCTGTCGATCGTCCATCGCAGCTACGTGCTGGCCACCAACGGCTACATCACCGACGACTTCGGCCCCGTCTACCGCGCGGTCATCAACTTCAAGCTCGGGCTCGACATCTACAACGAGCACTTCGAACAGGTGGACCCGCACTACCTGTATCCGCCCGGCGGGACACTGCTGCTCGCACCATTCGGCTACCTGCCGGTCGACGCCTCGCGGTACTGGTTCATCACCTTCAACACCATCGCCATCCTGCTGGCCGCGTACTTCCTGCTGCGGCTGTTCAAGTACACCCTCGCGTCGGTGGCGGCCCCCGCCCTGCTGTTGGCGATGTTCTGCACCGAGAGCGTCACCAGCACGCTGGTGTTCACCAACATCAACGGCTGTGTCCTCCTCGGCGAGGTGCTGTTCCTGCGGTGGCTGCTGAGCGGCAAGGTCAGCCACGAGTGGCTCGCCGGCCTCGCCATCGGGCTGACGCTCGTCGTCAAGCCCTCCCTGGCCCCTCTGCTACTGCTCCCGGTGCTCAACCGACAGTGGCGCCCACTGGTGCCCGCCTTCGGCGTGCCGCTGCTGTTCAACGTCGCCGCATGGCCTCTGGTTAGCGACCCGATGGGCTTCGTGCGCAACACGGTGCCCTACATCTTCTCGGTGCGCGACTACTTCAACAGCTCCATTCAGGGCAACGGGATCTACTACGGCCTGCCGACGTGGCTGATTCTGCTGCTGCGAGTGGGCTTCCTGGCACTGGCAGTCGCCAGCCTCTGGCTGCTGTACCGCTACTACCGGGAACGCGACCAGCTGTTCTGGATGGTGACCTCGTCCGGCGTTCTGTTGATCACGACGTTCCTGGTGACCTCGCTTGGCCAGGGCTACTACTCGATGATGCTGTTCCCGTTCCTGATGACGGTGGTGCTGCCCAACTCGGTCATCCGCAACTGGCCGGCCTGGCTGGCGATCTACGGCTTCATGACGATGGACCGTTGGCTGTTGGGGCACTGGCCGAGCACCGGCCGCTTCCTGGAGTACATGAAGATCACCTACGGCTGGTCGCTGATGTTGATCGTCGTGTTCTGCGTGCTGTACTTCCGGTACCTGGAAGCGAAGACCGACGGCCGACTCGACAACGGCATCGACCCGCCGTGGATGACGACCGATCGCGACCGCGCTAGCGTGTAGTGATGACCGTCCCGAAAGTCCAACTGACCGACGACGAATGGCGCACGAAGCTTTCGCCCCAGGAGTTCGCCGTGCTGCGGCAGGCTGGCACCGAGCGCCCGTTCGTCGGCGAGTACACCGACACCACGACCGAGGGCGTCTACGAGTGTCGGGCGTGCGGTGCAGAGATCTTCCGCAGCACCGAGAAGTTTGAATCGCATTGCGGCTGGCCGTCTTTCTTCGACCCCGCCGACTCCGACGCCGTCATCCTGAAGACCGACGACTCGGGAGGGATGCATCGGGTCGAAGTCCTCTGCGCCAGCTGCCATAGCCACCTCGGTCACGTCTTCGAAGGCGAGGGCTACCCGACCCCGACCGATCAGCGGTACTGCATCAACTCGATTTCGATGAAGCTGGTTCCTTCGACGTAAGCCTGCGCAGCAGGTCACACAACTCGGCGCCGGCGAGCGGCCGACTGAAGTGAAATCCCTGCGCCACGTCGCACCTGTAGTCGCGCAGCATCCTGGTGGTGTCGTCGTTCTCCACGCCCTCGGCGACGACCGTCATGCCGAGCTCGTGCGCAAGGTCCACCACGGCGCGGACGACGGCCGCCGCACGCGCGTCGTCCACGATCGGGGCGATGAACTGCCGGTCGAGTTTGACCTCGTCGATCGGCAACTCGCACAGGTACCCAAGCGCCGAGTAGCCGCTGCCGAAGTCGTCGATGGCGACGCGCGTACCGCGTGCCCGCAGCGAATCGAGCACCTGACGGGTCCTGTCGACGTCGTCGAGCAACAGGTCCTCGGTGATCTCGATCGTCAACAAGTCCGGGCTGAGCTCACGCTCGTCGAGTGAGTGCAGAATGCGGTTCGGCAACTCCAGATCGCACAGCGACGGTGCGAACATGTTGACGGCCACGGGAACTCGGACACCATTGGCCTTCCATCGAGCCACGTCGTCGAGCGCCTGCTCGACCACCAGATCGGTCAGAGACCTCATCAACCCATACTCACGGACCAAGGGAAGGAACTTGTCAGGACCGAGCAGTCCGCGTTCCGGATGGGGCCAACGGACCAGCGCCTCGACACCGACGAATTCACCGTCGTGAAGCCCGAACTTGGGTTGGTAGACCAGGCTGAGCCCGGCATGGTCGATCGTGTTGCGCAGTTGGCCGAGCAGTCGCACCGTGCTGGTTCCGGCATTGCCCACCTTGCCGGTCCCCTTGGGCCGAGTCCGCGTCATCTCGGGGTCGAAGGTGTGCACCCCACCCGTGCGCGATCGTTTGGCGGAGTACATCGCCAGGTCGGCGTGCTTCAGCAGCGCCTCGGCCGAGACGTCCGCCTCGTCGCCGGTCGCCACGGCCAGTCCAATGCTGGGTCGCAGCAACAGATCATGGCCGTCGATGACGAACTGGTCGTCGAACGAGGCCATGAGCCGCCGTGCCACCTGTCGGGAGTATTCGGTCTTGCCCTCCAACAGCACCGCGAACTCGTCACCGCCCACCCGGGCCACCGTGTCACCGGCGCGGACACAACCAAGGATCCGTTGCGCCGCGAGCACCAACAATTGGTCGCCGGCGGGGTGACCGAGATTGTCGTTGACGAGTTTGAAGTCGTCGAGATCCAACGACAACACCGCCACCGATTGCCGATCACGCACGTGCAACTGCATGGCGTGCGACAAGCGGTCGTTGAACAACGCGCGATTCGCCAAGCCGGTCAACGGATCTCGTAACGCCTGCTCGGCGACCAGATCCAGGAGTCGGCGGTTCTCCCTGACGACCAGGAACTGCCGCAGCAGCACCGCGACGACCAAGACCACCGTCGGAAAGAACAGTGCGGCCATCCCCGGTTGCTGCAGATTCGTGGGTGCGCACACCGCGGCGGCTATCGCGATCGGGACGTAGGGCAGGCACAAGACCCATCGCGACGGCACCCGCAACGTCGACGATTCGGTCGCCGGCTCGTCCACCGCGAGGAGCGCCGCCGCCCCGATGACGAGTAGTCCCACGAGATAGCCGACGTCGACGAGTCGCCCGATCTGGTTCTCGTACTCCTCGGCCGCGGTGAGGTAGAAGAAGGCACTGTCCGACAACGCCATCAGGATGACACCAGCGGTCAAGAACGTCATCGTGCGCCGCTGCCCGGCGCGCGCTCTCGACTGGACGAGGACCGCCACCGTTATGACGACGAGGTCACACACCGGGTAGGCCAACGACAACCCAAACGCGAATCGGTCGCCGTCACCAGACTCGAACGCGTCGCGCAGAACCAGCACCCACGAGATTTGGAACAGAGCCGCGGCCGCAATCAGCCCGTCGAGCACCAACCGGGTGCGCGAATGCCCGACGTGCCCGACGGGATAGGCAGCCAGCCCAATACAGGCTCCAACCGGAAACATCAGGTAGCCGACGTCGGCGAGCGAGGGGAACGGCGGGACTTCGGTCGCCATCTCGAGATAGCCCCACACGAGCGAGCCGGCAACCCAGCCGCCGACGCCGACGCCGATGCTCAGCCAGGCGAACCGCTTGCGGCCGGTGGAGTGCAGGGCCGCGCGGGCCGCGCACACCGTGGCGAACACAGCGAACACGACGCTGGCGGCGTTCGACACGATGGTGACGGCTGGCTCGACGTCCCAACCGACGACCATCCACACCGAGAGCAGGGCTCCGACCACGGCAGCCGTCGCCACCACTAGTGCGGTCTTCCCCATCGGGCGATGCTAGCAAACAGGGAAAGGGTATGAAACGCGAATCACCCGAAAATCGACCGGGCAGGTACTTCGCTCAGCGCGGCTATTGGTTACAACGCGAGCAAACCACCACGGCGCTCACGGCAGTCGGGCGACGAGCTCTTCGACGCCGACGCGCGGCCCCGTGAAGAACGGCGTCTCCTCGCGCACGTGCTTGCGAGCGTCGGTATAGCGCAGCTTCCACATCAGCTCGACGATGCGGCCCAGGTCCGGCCCCTCGAAGGCCAGAATCCATTCGTAGTCTCCGAGCGCGAACGCGGGCACCGTGTTGGCGCGCACGTCCGGGTACTCGCGGCCCGCCATCCCATGCTCGACGAGCATCTTGCGGCGCTCGTCGTCGGGCAACAGGTACCACTCCAGCGACCGGACGAACGGATAGACGCACACGTAGTCGCCGGGGTCCTCGCCCGCGATGAACGCGGGAACGTGACTCTTGTTGAACTCTGCGGGCCGGTGCAACGCCACCACGCTCCACACCGGCTCGCTGACCCGGCCGAGGGACGTCCGCCGGAACGACGAGTACGTCTTCTGCAGGTCTTCGACCCGCTCGGCGTGCGTCCAGATCATGTAGTCGGCGTCGGCCCGGAAGCCCGCCACGTCGTACATCCCGCGCACGACGACGCCGTCCGCCTCTTGCTGCTTGAGGAACGTCGTGGTCTCGTCGACGACGGCCGCGCGATCGTCGCCCAACTCCTCCGGCTGCACCGCGAACACCGAGATCATCATGTATCTCGTCATCGAATTCAGGGTGTCGTAGTCCAGCTTCGCCATACCGCTATCGTGCCACGCCCGACGTCGTCAGCGCCGCCACCGCCTTGGTGGCGGATCCCACACAGGCGGGCACGCCGATGCCGTCCAGGTACGCCCCCGCGACCACCAGCGTCGGCGGCAGACCCGAACGCAGCTCGGCGACCAGGCCGGCATGCCAAGGCCCGTACTGCGGCATCGCGTCCATCCAGCGCTGGACGTGGCAGTCCACCGGGTCCGACGTCACCCCGAACACTGTCGACAGGTCCTCGGCGGCCCACCGCAGCAGGTCCTCGTCACCAACGTCGCGGGCAAGGGAGTCGCCAAACCGGCCGAACGACAACCGCACCAGTTCCACGTTGCCCCGGCGTCCCCACTTGCGGGACGTCAGCGTCATCGCCTTCGAGTTGAGCCGCTCACCACCGGCGACCAGCACGCCCGACTGCTCGGGCAACGGCGTCCCGCCCGGCAGCGCGAGCACGACCAGTGCCGACGACGCCGTCTGAATGCGCCGCGCCGCAGCGGCAGACTTCGGTGCCACGCCGTCGATCAACGCCGGCAGCCGAGGCGCCGGCACCGCTAGCACCACGCCGTCGGCATGCCAGTGCCCGCCCTCGTCGTCGACCAGCGCCCACCCCTGGCCGTCCCGACTGACCTGCTTCACCCCGGCGTGCACCCAGTCGACCTGCGCCTGCCGAGCCAATGCGTCGAGCAGCACCGCGTAGCCGCCGTCGACCGCTCCGAACACCGATCCGGGCATCGGCGGAGGCAGTGCCTCGCGGACCGCGTCGGTCAGAGTGCGGGCCCCACGATCCAAGGCGGCCGCCAGCGTCGGAGCGGCAGCTCGAAGGCCGATGGTCGCCGACGAGCCGGCGTAGACGCCCGCCAACAGCGGATCCACCGACCGCGTCACCACCTGCGGACCGAAGCGGTCGCCGATCAGCTCCGCGACGGTCGGGTCAGCGCCGGGGCGCCACGAGAACGGTCGCGAGCCTTCGTCGGCGATCCGCTCGACCGTCGCGTCGTCGACGAGACCTGCCATCGACGACGCCTGGGCCGGGATCCCCTGCAGCGTGCCCTGCGGCATCGGATGCAGACGACCCTCGCTGTAGATCAGCGGCCGAACCCCCGTGGTGCCGATCGTCCTGTCGGCCAGCCCCAACTCCGCCAGCAGCGCCGACACCTCTGGGCGCCGCGCCACGAACGCCTCGGCCCCGACGTCCACCAACTGACCGCCGATGCGCTCGGTGCGCAACGCCCCACCGAGGCGATCGGCAGGGTCGAAGAGCGTGATCGACGCCTCAGCGCCCGCGGCGACGCGCAACCGGTAGGCGGCAACCAAGCCCGAAATGCCGCCTCCGACAACACAATAGGAAGGCGGCGAGTAGGCCGGACTCACAACGCGTGCACCAGCGCCACCGCCTCCGTGATGACCCCAGGGTCGGTGGGCGGCAACACACCGTGACCCAGGTTGAAGACATGGCCGGTGGCCCCTGCGTCGACGGCTCTCCGGCCGTCCTCCACCACGTTGCGGACCGCGCGCTCGACCACCGGCCACCCCGCAAGCAGGACCACCGGATCGAGATTGCCCTGCAGCGCGCAGCCCGGGCGGACCCGGCCGGCGGCGTCTGTCAGCGACGTCCGCCAGTCGACGCCGACCACGGGCTTGTCCCCCACCGACACCGCCTCCGACATGGCACCAAGCAGCTCGGCCGTGCCCACCCCGAAGTGCGTCATGGGCACGCCCTCGTCGGCGAGGGTCTCGAACACGCGAGAGCTGTGGGGCAGCACGTAGGTCCGGTAGTCGGCCAACGACAGCGTGCCTGCCCAGGAGTCGAACAGCTGGATCGCGTCGACGCCGGCATCCAACTGCGCCTTGAGGAAGCCGATGGTCACGTCGGTCAGCGCCGTCATCAGGGCGTGCCAGGTGTCGGATTCACCGAGCATCATCGCCTTGGTGCGCTCGTGGTTGCGGCTCGGCCCGCCCTCCACCAGGTAGGACGCCAGGGTGAAGGGAGCACCGGCAAAGCCGATCAGCGGCACGTCACCCAGCGCCGCCGTCAGCAGCGCAATCGCATCTGCGACGGGCGCGACCGCGTCACGATCCAGCGGGGTCAGCGACGTCACGTCGGCCGCGGTCCGGATCGGCGCGGCGATCACCGGCCCGACGTCGGGAACGATGTCGACGTCGACGCCCGCCGCACGCAGCGGCACCACGATGTCGGAGAACAAGATGGCCGCGTCGACGCCGTGGCGACGCACCGGCTGCAGGGTGATCTCGGTGATCAACTCGGCGTCGAAGCACGCCTGCATCATCGTGTTCTTTGCCCGCAACGCCCGATATTCGGGGAGGGATCGGCCGGCCTGCCGCATGAACCACACGGGTACACGGCTGGGCTTACGGCCTGCGGCCGCGGTCAGATAGGGCGACTCTGGCAGGTCACGACGGGTACTCATCGCCACCCATGCTGCCATGCAGTAACACTTCGGCGCGCCTTCGCTGCCCCATCCCCGAATCAGCTAGCGTCAAACCCCATGACCACCGTCGAGCCGGCTCAGTTCCGGGCAGCGGTGGAGGCAATGAATGCCACCACCGTCCGGCCCGAGATCGAGCTCGGCCCGATCCGGCCGCCTCAGCGACTGGCGCCGTACAGCTATGCCCTCGGCGCTGAAGTTCGCCATCCCGAAACCGCCGTCGTCCCGGAGCGGTCCGACGGCGACGCCTTCGGCCGCCTGATCCTCCTTCACGACCCCGAGGGCGAGGAGGCCTGGGACGGCACGATGCGTCTGGTGGCCTACATCCAGGCCGACCTGGACTCCACCGAAGCCGTCGACCCCCTACTTCCCGAAGTGGCCTGGAGCTGGCTCGTCGACGCGCTCGCCGAACACGACGACCACGTCACCGCCCTCGGCGGCACCGTGACGGCGACGACGTCGGTGCGCTACGGCGACATCTCGGGCCCGCCACGGGCCCACCAATTGGAGCTGCGCGCATCGTGGACCGCGACCAACCTCGAACTGGGACCGCACGTGCAGGCCTTCTGCGAAGTGCTCGAGCACGCCGCGGGCCTTCCACCGGCCGGGGTCACCGACCTCGCCGCTCGCACGCGCGCCTGACATGACTGAAGGATTCGAAGCCGGGGACGCCGGTCCCGACGAGACGACGGCCGAGCAAGACACCGTCGAGCCCGAGACCGAGGCGACCCCACTACTTGCCCCTGCCGACGGCGTACCCGAGCTGGCCGTCACGTCCGACCAGATCCTGGCTGCCGCCGAACAGCTGGTGTCGGGGCACGGCCCGTTCGCGATCGACGCCGAGCGCGCCTCGGGCTTCCGCTACTCCAACCGCGCCTATCTGATACAAATTCGGCGCGCAGGCGCGGGCTCGGTCCTGATCGACCCCGTCAACCACGGCGAAGACCCGCTGATGGTGATGGCGCCACTGGCAGACGTACTGGACACCGACGAGTGGATCCTGCACGCCGCCGACCAGGACCTGCCGTGCCTGGCCGAACTGGGAATGGTGCCGCCCCAGCTGTACGACACCGAGCTGGCGGGCCGGCTGGCCGGATTCGACAGGGTGAATCTGGCGGCGATGGTGCAACGACTGCTCGGACTGCACCTGGTGAAGGGGCACGGTGCCGCGGACTGGTCCCAGCGCCCCCTGCCGTCCGAGTGGCTCAACTACGCGGCGCTGGACGTCGAGGTACTGCTCGAACTCCGCGCGGCGGTCGCCGCCGAACTGGAAGCTCAAGGCAAGACCCGTTGGGCGGCAGAGGAATTCGAGCATCTTCGCACCTACGTCGCATCGCCGACGCGCCGAGATCGCTGGCGCAAGACGTCGGGCATCCACAAGGTCAAGAACCCTCGCACGCTGGCCGCCGTTCGGGAACTCTGGACGACGCGCGACCACATCGCCCAGCGCCGCGACATCGCGCCAGGACGCATCCTGCCCGACGCCGCCATCATCAACGCCGCCACGGTCAACCCCGACACCGTCGAGAAATTGGTTGCCCTGCCCGTCTTCGGCGGCTCGCGCCAGCGCCGCAGTGCCGGCGTGTGGCTGGATGCGCTGGCGCGGGCCCGCACCACCGACGACGTGCCGACGGCGTCCGAGCCCGTCACCGGACCGCCCCCTGCGGTGCGGTGGAGCCGGCGCAAGCCCGAGGCAGCCGAACGGCTGGACCGCGTCCGCGCCGGACTTGCCGAACTGTCGCAACAGGTTTCGGTGCCGACCGAAAATCTGCTGACGCCTGACCTGGTGCGTCGGCTGGTGTGGGACTGGCAGCCGACCGGCAACGCGGCGACGGTGATCGACGCGTTCCTGGCCGAGGCCGGTGCGCGGCCGTGGCAACGGGAGTTGACGGTGCCGGTGCTGACCGTGGCGTTGACGGCCGCCCCGAAGCCGCCGACCGAGGACGCTCCGACGCCCTAGCTCGCGACGACCCGTTCCACGTGCGCCAAGAAATGCCGAAGGACATCCTCGGGGGCCTCGATCTGCGGCCAGTGCGCGATGTCGTCGGCGAGCATCACGACGTCGGGATTCGGAATCACCTCGAGGTAGCGCTGCGCCATGTGCCGGCCCGAATTGGGATCGCTCGGACCGTCGATCAGTCGCATCGGCACGGCAGTGTCCCGCATGGCCCGGATCCAACGGTTGCGGTACCGGTAGCGGTCGGTGACGAACCTGCCCACCTTGTGACTCACCCGCGTGCCGTCGTTGTAGTCCATGATCTGATGAAACTGTTCGAGCTGCCGGGGCGTCGGCTTGGTGTTCTGCCCGAACAACTCGTCGAGTGTGCGGTCCACGATGCGTCGGGCCAACGCGCTGCCCTGGAACCGACTCACCATGTCGCCCAACGGTGTTCGTGACATCAGCTTCTGCACCGTCCGGGGCGTGTACGACTCGTTGAACAGGCCCCCGTTGAGCCAGGTGATCGACTCGATCACCGGCACTCCGTAGGAGTTGTCACCGGCTTCGTAGCGGGCGAGCAGCTCCTGACCGACGGAGTCACCCAGGTCGTGCGCCAAGACGTGGAAGGAGTCGATCCCCAGGTGGTGCAGTAGCGCCTCGTGCATGTCGGCGTGGTCGGGCACGGAGTACTCGTACGCCACGGGTTTGTCCGAGAAGCCCATGCCAAGCATGTCCGGCGCGATCACGGTGAACCGCTGGACCAGCGTCGGCCAGATGAGCGACCAGTCCCATGAGCTGAACGGATACCCGTGGATGAGGAGCAGCGCCGGCCCGGTGCCCTCGACGCGGAAGAACACGTCGAAACCCAGGTAGTCGAAATACTGACCGGTGGTCTTCCAGCGCTCCAATTCGGCATCCATGGGCGAAGCCTATGCAGTGGGCGCCCCTGGCCCCTACCGGGTGGTGTAGCCGCCGTTGGCGAACAGCGTCTGCCCCGTGATCCACCAACCCTCGCCGACGAGGAAGCGGACCAGGGGGACGATGTCTTGGGGATCGGTCAGTCCCGTCGCGGTGAACTTCGACAGGTCGGCGGCGTTCTGGTTGTACTTCGCCGATTCCTCGTCTTCCTGGCCGTAGAAGAACGGCGTCTCCATCGGTCCCGGCGCCACGGCGACGACGGAGATGCCGCGCGCGCCGAACTCCTTGGCCGCCGCCCGGGTGAAGTGTTCGACCGGGGCCTTGGACCCCGCGTAGACGGAGTAGGACCCGATGTAGGCGGCCAGCAGGGACGTGACGATGGTGATCAGTTTGCCGCCGTCGGAAAGATGTTGGCCCGCTTGCTGAATGAAGAAGAACGCCGCCTTGGAGTTGATCGCGAAGATCGTGTCGTAGTCGGCCTCTGTGACCTCGGCAATGGGTTTCTTGATCACCATTCCGGTGGTGTTGATCGCGATGTCGACCGCCCCCATGGCTGCCTTGGCCCTCTCGAAGAGGTCGGCGACGGCGGCCGCGCTGGTCAGGTCGCCCTGGAAAGCGTGGGCGGTGACGCCCGCCGACTCGACAGCCGCGACGGTCTCCTCGGCCGCCGCCTTGGTGGCGTCACTGTTGTAGTGGATCGCGATGGCCGCCACACCCTTGGCGGCCAGGTCGCGAGCGATCGACCCGCCGAGATTCTTGGCACCGCCGGCGATCAGTACGGTCTTGCCTTCGATGCTGTGGTCGGTCACGGTGTCGTCCTTCGTTCGGCGGGGTCGCTGCACGGTGAACGTAGGGCAGGATGAATACAAATGACCAACACCGAAAAATGGTCGAACGACAAGCAATCGTTGTCCTTCGGGCGTGACTCCGGTCCGCCGTTGGACCTACACCGCCTCGCGCAGTTCGTCGCGGTGACCGACCACGAAAACCTCACCGAGGCCGCCGACCAACTGCGTCTGACCCAACAGGCGCTCAGCAGCGCCATGCGTCAGTTGGAGAAGAGTCTCGGGGTCGACTTGTTCGACCGCCGCGGTCGTCGGCTGATGCTGACCGAGGCGGGCCGACGCTTACGCCAGGGGGCGCCCGTCGTCCTTGCCGCCGTCGCCGGTCTCGCCGAGGCCACCCGCCACACCGCACACGGACGTCAACCGCCCTTCGTGGTCGGCCATTCTCCGGCGATCAGCGCGGAAGAGGTGTTCGCGGTCGTCGAGCCGGTGCGGACCGCGCTCCCCGACCTGTCGGTGACGGCGCGGCAGATGTTCGTCGACGACATGCACCGGGGCCTGCTCGACCGGTCCGTCGACGTCGGTCTCCGCCGCGGAGCCACCACACCCCCCGATCTCGCGGCAGCCGTCATCGGGCACGACGAGCTCCGGGTCGCGGTTCGGGCCGGCCATCCCCTCGCCGGGCGGGAACGCCCCACCCTCGCCGATGCCGCCGCCTACGGGCTGGTGGTGTGGGCGCCGCCGACCTTCTCGTTCTATACCGACTTCCTGGTGGCGGCATGCCGCAGAGCGGGCATCGAACCCAGCCTGACCGTGCATTCGATGCAGGGCACCCCGCCGGCCGCCGCCGTCATCGACAACGACTGGGTCGCGTTCCTCACCACTCCGGCAGGCCCGGCGTTGGGCGGTCGGGTCCAGGTACTGGCTCTGACCGACCCGCCGATGGTGCCGATTCAGGCGCTGTGGCTCCCCCACACGATTTCCGAACCCCGCACCGTCCTGCTGGCGGGGGCGGGGACCTAGTCGACCCGGCCGCTGACCTCGGACTCGCCGATCGAGCTGCCGAGCGCGGCCACCCAGCCGGTGACCTGGCGGGCGATGTTCTGATCGGTCAGGCCCAAGTCGGCGAGCACCTCCTTGCGCGAGGCGTGGTCCTGAAACTGCTGCGGGACGCCGAGGTCGCGGCAGGGCACGTCGATCTCGTTGCGCCGCAACGCAGCCGAGACCGCTGAGCCGATGCCGCCGTGCAGGCCGTGGTCTTCCAACGTGACGACCAACTTGTGCGACGCGGCGAGCGGACCAAGCATCTCGGGGACCGGGAGCACCCAGCGCGGGTCGACGACCGTGACGCCGATGCCCTGGTTGCGGAGCCGCTCGGCCACCGACAACGCCATCGAGGCGAAGGAACCAACCGCCACCAGCAGGACGTCCTGCGACAGCCCGTCGGCAGGAACGGCCAGCACGTCGACGCCGTCGCGGCGTTCGACGGCGGGAATGTCCTCACCGACGTCGCCCTTGGGGAACCTAATCGCGGTGGGGCCGTCCTTGACGTCGAGGGCCTCGCCGAGTTCCTCGCGCAGGCGAGCCGCGTCACGGGGAGCCGCGACCCGCATGCCCGGCACGACGCCGAGGATCGACATGTCCCAGACGCCGTTGTGGCTGGCGCCGTCGGGTCCAGTCACACCGGCGCGGTCAAGCACGATCGTCACCGGAAGACGGTGCAGCGCAACGTCCATCATCATCTGGTCGAACGCCCGGTTGAGGAACGTCGAGTAGATCGCCACCACCGGGTGCATGCCGCCCATGGCGAGCCCGGCGGCCGACGTCATCGCGTGCTGCTCGGCGATGCCGACGTCGAAGAAGCGATCCGGGAACCGCTTGCGGAACGCGGTGAGCCCGGTGGGACCCGGCATCGCGGCCGTGATGGCGACGACGTCGCGACGCTTGGCGGCCCGCTTGATCAGTTCGTCGGAGAATACCGACGTCCACCCGGGAGCCGCGATCGACGTCGCGAGCCCGGTCTGCGGGTCGATGATCCCCGTCGAGTGCATCTGTTCGGCCTCGTCGGACTCGGCGGGTCCGTACCCCATGCCCTTGCGGGTTGCGACGTGGACGATCACGGGGGCGTTGAAGCCGCGCGCATGTCGCAGCGCCGCCTCGACGGCATGCTCGTCGTGACCGTCGATCGGACCGACGTACTTGAGGCCCAGATCGGTGAACATCACCTGCGGTGACAGGGCGTCCTTGATGCCGGCCTTGACGCTGTGCATGCACTGATAGCACACCTCGCCGATGAGCGGCAGCCCGCGGACGGCCTTGCGCCCCTCCTCGAGCAACCGTTCGTAACCGGGTTGCAGCCTGAGGCCGGCGAGGTGGTCGGCGAACCCGCCGATGGTGGGCGCATAGCTGCGGCCGTTGTCGTTGACGACGATGATGACCGGCCGACGTGAGGTCGCGATGTTGTTGAGCGCCTCCCAGCACATGCCGCCGGTGAGCGCGCCGTCACCGACGACGGCGACCACGTGACGGTTGCGATGGCCGCTGAGCTCGAAGGCCTTGGCCAACCCGTCGGCGTAGGACAGCGCCGTGCTGGCATGGCTGGACTCGACCCAGTCGTGCTCGCTCTCGCTGCGCGACGGATAACCCGACAGCCCGTCCTTCTTGCGAAGGTTGTCGAAGTCGGCGCAGCGTCCCGTCAGCATCTTGTGCACGTAGGCCTGATGACCGGTGTCGAAGATGATTGGATCGTGCGGCGAGTCGAACACCCGGTGCAGGGCGAGCGTCAGCTCGACGACGCCCAGGTTGGGGCCGAGATGTCCGCCGGTGGCAGCAACCTTGTGAATCAGGAATTCACGAATCTCGAGTGCGAGATCCTTCATCTGTGACTGCGACAGGCGCTGCAGATCAGCGGGACCGCGGATCTCAGAAAGCATCAGCTCAGTTTACGCACGGAGACGTGGTCGGGCCCGTCAAGGCTCGTACACGTCGGGCACGCCGTCACCGTCCGCATCCACGGTTTCCCGCCTGTGAATGCGCCGGTGCGCCGCATTGCGGCTGACCAGGACGACGGCCGCCAACGCCCCCGCCACCAGCGATCCGACGAGCACGCCGATCTTGGCGTCGGCACCCGTCACGGTGCCGTAACCAAAGGCCAGCTCGCCGATCAGCAACGACACGGTGAAACCGATGCCGGCCAGCAGCGCGACGCCGAGCACGTCGCGCCAGGCCAGGCCGTCGTCGAGCGTGGCCCTGGTGAACTTCGCGAGCAAAAATGTGGTGATGAACACACCAAGCGGTTTGCCGAGTACCAAGCCGGCCATGACGCCGACCGTGACGGGATGGCGGAGTCCGTCGGCCAGGCCCGCGAGCCCCCCGACCGTCACCCCCGCGGCGAAGAAGGCGAACACCGGGACGGCAACTCCGGCCGAGATCGGTTGCAGTCGGTGCTCGAAGCGTTCGGCACACGCATGACGACCGAGAACGGGCACCGTGAACCCGAGCACGACGCCGGCCACCGTGGCGTGAATGCCACTGGCGTGAACCAGCGCCCACGTGGCCGCAGCGAGCGGTAGCAGGATCCACCAACGGATCAGCCCACGCTGGACGGCGACGGCGAACAGTCCACCCGGCACGAGCGCCAACGCCAACGGGCCGAGAGAGAGGTGGTCGGTGTAGAACGCTGCGATGACGACGATCGCCAGCAGGTCGTCCATCACGGCGAGGGTCAGCAGGAACGTGCGAAGGGCCGTTGGAAGGTGCGTCGACACCACGGCCAGGACGGCAAGGGCGAAGGCGATGTCGGTGGCGATTGGCACCGCCCACCCGCCGAGGTTCTCCCGATGACCGGCGGCGAGGTTGACCCCGATGAAGATCGCTGCCGGCACGATCATCCCGCCGACCGCGGCGGCGATCGGAAGGGCGGCTCGCGCCGGGTCGCGCAGATCCCCCGCGACGAACTCCCTTTTGAGTTCGAGGCCGACGACGAAGAAGAAGATCGCCAGCAAACCATCCGCCGCCCACGATGCGACACTCAGCCGCAGGTGCAGGCTTTCCGGTCCGACGGTGAATTCGGAGACCGCGCGGTACGCGGACGCCCACGGCGAATTCGCCCACACCAGCGCAGCGCCCGCAGCGAACAGCAGCAACATGCCGCCGACCGTCTCGCGGCGCAAGACTTCGGAGACGCGACTGGCCTCCGGCCACGAGCCGCGGCTGAAGAGTCGTGCGGTGGCGTTGGACATGTTTTCCCCCGGGTGTTGGGCAGCGTAGGACGACCGCCGACCAGACTTCCCGGCACACCGAGATCTACCTTAGACCGCGGCGGCCACGTCGCCTACGAAACGTGGGCCAGCACCGCGTCGGCGACGTCGGCGACCGGCATGGTTGTCACGATCTCGAGGGTCGCCGAAGCACGAAGCAGCGGCTCGACCTCGGCGAGGTCGGCCAGCACCGCGGCCATCTCGGCCGGCGACCGGCCGAAGGAGTTGCCGGTCCGCGCCCGCAACCTCTCGACGATCAATTCCTCAGGGGCACTGAGGAGCACGACGTGGTCGAACCGCGGATAGAACGTCACCTGGTTGCGCGTGGTCCCCGCGACGATCAAGAGTCCGCGCGGGTGTTCGACCGACAGCAGCTCGTCGATCCGCGACTCGATCCAGAGCGACTCGCCGTCGACCGTTTCGAAGTAGTCACCGTAGTCGGTGTCGACGGTCCAGTACCCGCGGCGTGCCAATTCGGCCAGCAGCGTGGACTTTCCCGTGCCGGACATACCGGTCACCAGAACGCGCTTCACGCGCGGGACAGCACCGCCACGCACTCCACGTGATGCGTCAGCGGGAAGGAGTCGAACACCCGGATCTGTTCGACCGCGTACCCGTGGCCCCGGTAGGTGCCGACGTCGCGGGCGAATGACGCCGCCTCACAACCGATGTGCACGATCCGGGGCACGTCCGCTGCGGCCAACAGGTCGATCACCTCACGTCCTGCACCGGTGCGTGGCGGATCCAGCACGGCGACGTCGGCGCGCCGACGCTGCGTGGTGAGCGCCCGACGCACCGACTCGGTGAGCACCTCCACCCAGCCGAGGTCGGCGAGAGCGGTCCGCGCCGCCTTGGCCGAACCGCGCGAGGTGTCCACGCTCAGCACGTGCCCCGTCGGCCCCACCGCCTCTGCCAGAGTCGCGGCGAAAACGCCTGCGCCGCCGTACAAGTCCCATGCGGTCATGCCCGTGTCCAGCCGGGCCCAGTCCTCGACCAGTGTGCTGTAGGTGGGCGCGGCGTCGCGGTGCGCTTGCCAGAACGCGGTGACCGGCACGTTCCACGTCCGGTCCCCGACCCGCTGGGTCGCCTCGTAGGACCCCTCGACCACCTGGGTCGAGGCCTTGCGATTGGAGCGCGGACCCGTCTGCACGACGTGCCGAGCCCCCTGGTCGTCGAGCACGACGTGCAGTTGCGCGCCGGGCGGCCACTTCGTCCCGTCCAGGCCAGCCAACATGCCGTCGGGCACCTGCGCGCACGACAGGTCGGTCACCAATTCAGTGCTGTGGTAACGGTGGAAGCCCGCCTGTCCGGCCTGCGGCCCACCGGCGGCGACGTCCAGCCGCACCCGCGTGCGCCATCCCGTCGCACCCGTCGTCCCGACCTCTTCAGCCGCCCCCTCCCAGGTGTGGCCGCCGAGGCGCTCCAGCTGGTTGGCCACCACGTCACCCTTGAGGCGGCGGGCGGCCTCGGGTGCCGCGAAGGCGAGGTCGCAGCAGCCGGACCCGTCGACGCCCGCGATGCGGCAGATCGAGTCGACGCGGTCGGGTGACGCTTCCAAGATCTCGACTGCTTCTGCGTGCCAATGACTTCCGCGTTCGGAGGTGACGCGGGCCAGGACCACCTCGCCGGGCAGCGCGTACCGCACGAACACGACGCGTCCGTCGTCGTGTCGGGCCACGCAGCTGCCGCCGTTGGCGGGCGGGCCGACGGTCAGGGTCAGCATCTGGGCGCTCACTTGAGGAACCCACGTCGCGCGTCGCCGGGTGCCGGCTGCTCGTCGATGACCTTGAGCCGCTCCGAGGAACTCAGCTGCCAAGGCACGGAAGTGACCATGACGTTGGGTTCGAAGAGCAGTCGTCCCTTGAGCCGGAGCGCACTCTGGTTGTGCAACACCTGCTCCCACCAGTGCCCGACCACGTACTCCGGGATGAAGACGGTGACGACGGTGCGTGGCGAATCCTTGATGATCCGCTGTACGTAACTCAGTATGGGCCTGGTGATTTCGCGATACGGCGACGCGATGACCTTCAGCGGCACTGTCACGTCGCTGTCCTCCCACTTGTGCACGAGCGCGTGTGCCTCTTCGTCGTCGACGTTCACCGTGATCGCCTCAAGGACGTCGGGTCGAGTGGCCCTGGCGTAGGCCAACGCCCGCTTGGTCGGCAGGTGCAGGTTGGACACCAACACGATGGCGTGGTTGCGGCTGGGCAACACCACGTCGCCCTCTTCGGCGGCGCGGGCCTCCAGCTCCGTCGAGACGGTGGCGTAGTGCTTGTGGATCAGCTTCATGATGCCAAACAGCGCACCCATGGCCAGGATTGCGATCCACGCGCCGGCGCGGAACTTGGTGACGACGACCACCACCAGCACGGCCCCGGTGCACAGCAGACCGATCGCGTTGATGATGCGGGACCGGTACATCCTGCGCCGCTGGATGGCATCGGTCTCGACGCGGAGCAGCCGAGTCCAGTGCCGGACCATACCGATCTGGCTCAGCGTGAAGCTGACGAAAACGCCCACGATGTAGAGCTGAATCAGCGCGGTCACCTCGGCGTTGAAGGCCACCACGAATGCGATGGCCGCGAAGGCGAGGAAGAGAATGCCGTTAGAGAACGCCAATCGGTCACCGCGAGTGTGCAACTGGCGGGGCAGGTAGCGGTCCTGGGCCAAAATCGACCCGAGCACGGGGAACCCGTTGAAGGCGGTGTTGGCGGCAAGCACCAGGATCAGTGCCGTCACACCGGCAATCAGGTACAGGCCCACCGGGAAGTCGTGGAACACCGCGTCGGCCAACTGCGCGATCAACGTCTTGGGGTGGTACCCGGCGGGGGCGCCACCCAACTGGTCGACGCTGTCGACCACCTTGGCCCCGGTTTCCTTGGCCAACACGATGATTCCCATGAACAGCGACACCGCGATACCGCCGAGCAGCAGCAGAGTCGACGCCGCGTTGCGCGACTTCGGCTTCTTGAATGCCGGCACCCCGTTGCTGATGGCCTCGACCCCCGTCAGCGCCGCACAGCCCGACGAGAACGCCCGCGCCACCAGGAACACCATCGCAAAGCCAAGGACGTCACCGTGTTCGGACTTCACGGTGAAGTTCGCCGTCTCGGCCTGCAGGTGGTCGTCCAGCACGAAGATCTGGAACAGCCCCCAGCCGACCATGACGTACATGCCGATCATGAAGGCGTAGGTCGGGATCGCGAACGCCGTGCCGGACTCCCGGATGCCGCGCAGATTCAGCGACGCCAGAATCAAGATGGCGGCGACGGCGAACAGCACCTTGTGTTGCGCGATGAACGGCACCGCGGAGCCAATGTTGGACATCGCCGACGCCATCGACACCGCGACGGTCAGCACGTAGTCGACGAGAAGCGCGCTGGCCACCGTCAACCCCGCGGTGGGACCCAGGTTGGTGGTCACCACCTCGTAGTCACCGCCGCCGGAGGGATACGCGTGCACGTTCTGGCGGTAGCTCGCGATGACGACGAGCATCACCGCCGCGACGGCAAGGCCGATCCACGGCGCCATCGTGTAGGCGCTGAGGCCGGCGACCGACAGCACCAGGAAGATTTCCTCCGGCGCGTAAGCCACCGACGACAGGGCGTCGGAGGCGAACACGGGTAGCGCGATTCGCTTGGGCAGCAACGTGTGCCCCATGGCGTCGCTGCGGAAGGGTCTACCCAGTAGCAACCGGCGAGTAGCGGTCGAAAGCTTGGACACGAGAGCCAAGAGTAAGCGCACGGGTGAATGGCTGTAGCGTTCCGAGTGCGCAGGTTCGCCACAATCCGTTTCTGCCGAACCACTGGGAGGATCGACGCGTGCGTGTAGTCGTAATGGGATGCGGCCGAGTAGGCGCGTCGCTGGCCGATGGCTTGGCCCGAATTGGCCACGAAGTTGCGGTTATCGACCGTGATGGCACCGCCTTTCACCGCTTGTCGCCCGAATTCCCAGGTGAGCGCGTCCTCGGGATGGGATTCGACCGGGAAGTGCTGCTGCGGTCCGGCATCGAGGGCGCGGGTGCGTTCGCCGCTGTCTCGTCGGGTGACAATTCCAACATCATCTCCGCGCGAGTCGCGCGCGAAACCTTCGGTGTGGAGCGCGTCGTCGCCCGCATCTACGACGCCAAGCGTGCCGCCGTCTACGAGCGGCTGGGCATCCCAACGGTGGCGACGGTGCCGTGGACCACGGACCGACTGCTCAACGTCCTGACCCGCGAGAGCGAGACCACCAAGTGGCGTGACCCGTCGGGCAACGTCGCCGTGGCCGAACTCCCGTTGCACGAGGGCTGGGTAGGCCGGCGGGTGACGGCGCTGGAGTCGGTGACCGGCGGACGCGTGGCGTTCATGATCCGCTTCGGCACCGGGTTGCTCCCCGACAAGAAGACCGTCATCCAGGCCAGTGATCAGGTCTACATGGCGGCCATCTCCGGTCACGTGGCCGAGGCCATGGCCATCGCCGCACTCCCGCCAGGCGAAGACGCCGACGATGCGTGACGGACCAGGAGGGGCACAGTGAAGGTCGCCATCGCAGGGGCCGGCGCCGTCGGCCGGTCCATCGCCAGGGAACTGGTCGAGGCCCACGACGTAACGCTGTTGGAGCGCAACCCCGATCACATCGACGCCGAGGCCATCCCGACCGCGCACTGGCGCCTCGGTGACGCCTGCGAGCTGTCGCTGCTCGAAGCCGTCGGACTCGAGGAATTCGACGTCGTCATCGCCGCAACGGGTGACGACAAGGCCAACGTGGTGCTGAGCCTGCTGGCCAAGACCGAGTTCGCGGTGGCGCGGGTGGTGGCGCGGGTCAACGACCCCCGCAACGAGTGGCTGTTCGACGAGGCATGGGGAGTCGACGTCGCGGTGTCGACCCCGCGGATGCTGGCGTCCCTGGTCGAGGAAGCCGTGTCGGTCGGCGACCTGGTGCGCCTGATGAGTTTCCGCAAGGGACAGGCCAACCTCGTCGAGATCACCCTCCCCGACGACACGCCGTGGGGCGGCAAGGCCGTGAAGCGGCTGGAACTTCCCCGCGACGCGGCGCTGGTGACGATCCTGCGGGGTGCCCGCGTCATCGTCCCCGAGAACGACGAACCGCTCGAAGGCGGCGACGAACTGCTGTTCGTCACCACCGACGAGGTCGAGGATCAACTGCGCGAGCTGCTGCTCCACCCCCGCTGACCCGTCAGTCGGACGCAGCCAGAGCGGGTGGCGGCGTCACGCGGTCGTGACAGCTTGCCGACGCCTCCGTTGACACCAGACCCATGTCGCACTGCCGGTTGCTGATGCCGATCCCGGAGACCACCCCGGCGACGGCGAACAGCACCGCCACCACGACGGCGCCGGACCTGAAGCCGGCGTAGTCCATGGCCGTCGACGCGGTCGATGCCGTCGCGCCCGCCCCGACGATCACACCGGTGAAGGCCACTGCGATCAGCCCGGCCACCCGCGACACCGCGTTGTTCACTGCCGAGCCGATGCCACTCTGCGCCGGCTCGACGGCCGCGAGGACCGCCGCCGTCAACGGGGACACCGTGACCGACAAACCCACTCCGAAGACGATCAGACCCGGCAACATCTGGGTCCAGAAGTCGAACGGCGCGCGTGCCGTCGTCATCAGCAGGAACCCGGCCGCGGCGATCAGCGGCCCGACGGCCATGAAGACCCGCGGCCCGTGCGTTCCTGCCAAGGATCCGAACCGGCGCGCCAGGAAGAACGACAACACCGGAAGCGGCAGCGTTGCGAGCCCGGCGAAGGCCGCCGACATGCCGACCGTCTCCTGCAGGAACAGCGCGACGATCAACGTACCGAGGGAGACCGCGGCGTAGAGGAACACCGTCGCCAGGTTGCCGACGGCGAAGTTGCGTGAGGCGAACAGCCCCAGCGGCATGATCGGGTTCGGCACGCGCCGCTCCCAGAACGGGAAGGCGACCAGACACGTCACACCGAGAACGAACCCGGCAACCACCGCGGGATGGGTGGGACCGAGTCGCTGCTGCTCGATGAGCGCGTACACCGCCGCGGTCAGCCCGGTGGCACACAGCGCGGCTCCCCCAACGTCGACGCGTCCGGACCGCCCGCCGTTGGCGTCCTCCTTGGGAAGCCGCGTCGCCAGAAACAGGGTGACGGCCAGCGGCAGCACGTTGATCCCGAAGACCCACCGCCAGTTCAGTGCGTCCACCAGCAGCCCGCCCAGCGGCGGTCCCACCACGAACGCCGTGCCCGTCCACGCCGTCCAGGTGCCGATCGCGGCGGCTTGGCGCGCCCCGGTGAACCGGGAGTTGATCATCGCCAGCGAGCTCGGCACCAGGAAGGCCGCACCGACGCCCTGCAGGCAGCGCGCCGCGACGAGGATCCAGCCGGTCGGGGCGAGCGCACACAGCAGGGACGCGACGGCGAACACGGCCAAACCGGTGCGCAGCACCGCCAGCCTGCCGAACTGGTCGGACACGGCGCCGGCGACCAGGATGAGCGCACCGAGAGCCAGCAGGTAACCGTCGACGACCCATTGCTGAAGAGCGAGCCCACCGCCGAAGTCCGCGGCGATCGCCGGCAGCGCCAGGTTCACCACCGACCCGTCGAGGAAGGCCACGAACGACGCCAGTACCGCAACCGCGATCAGCGTTCGGTCGGTCGCGTCGTGGCGCGGGGCGGTGGTCAGTCGGCCCGTGCCTCTTCGGCGCGCGGCTCCGCATTCTCTGCGGCGTGCAGGGCTCGCTGGGCGGCCCGGATCGCGAAGTAGGTGACCAGTGCGGCGACGGCCGTCAACGGCCAGCCCATGGCGATGCGAGCAACCCCGAGCAACCCGGTTTGATCCTCGTCGTAGAGGCGGTTCTGCACCAGGAACCGGGCGCCGAACACCAGGGCCCAGACACACGTCGCGATGTCGAACGCCGTCAACGCGCGACGGACGCCCCGCCAGTTGCGATCACGCCCGTTGACCCAACCCCAGGCGTAGCCGACGATCGGCCGTCGGATGACGACCGAGATCGCGAAGACGCCCGCGTACACGAGCGACGACCAGATGCCAAGCAGGAAGTAGCCCTTGGACTCGCCGACCAGGTAGGCGATCCCGGCGCTGACCCCGACGGCGAAGAAGCCGGATATCGCCGGTTGCAACGTCTCCCGTCGCGCCAGCCGCCACACCAGGATCAGCGTGGCCACGCCGAGCGCCGCAGCGATGGCCCACTTCAGGCCGAACAACGAGGACACCGGGACGAACACCAGGACGGGCAGCGACGAGTAGATCAGACCGCTGACACCGCCCATCTGGGCCAGGATCGCCTGAGCATTCAGCTTGTTCTCGGGTTCATCGGGCGCTACGGCCTCGATCTCGTCCGCCGACCCCGTGTCGGGGTGGGTCACTTCTGAATCTCGTAGTGCGGGTTGTAGATCGCCTTCGTACCGTTCTCGAGCTTGCCGAGCCGGCCGTGCACCCGCAGCGTGCGACCCGACTCGATGCCCGCGATGCGGCGCTGGCCGAGCCAGACCAACATCACCGCGTCGGTGCCGTCGAACAATTCGGCGCGTACGCCGCCCGCGCAGCCCTTGGCGTTGGTCTCGACACACCGCAGTGTGCCGACCATCGTCACTTCTTGGCCGCGCCGACAGTCGATGGCCTTTTGCGCGCCGGTGTTCGCGGCTTCGTCACTGAGTTCCTCGACGTCCTGCTGTTCGGGGTCCTCCGTGAGCCGACGCGTCAGCCGACGTAGATAACCTTCGGCCGTAGCCATGGTCTCTCCTACCCAAGTGGTGGATCACCCGTTGACCCACCTCTTAACCAACGCCACGGTAGACCTCTTGGTTCCGATTTGCCACGTGGCGCACAGGTTGGACGGTTACCCTTTCGCGGATCATTCCAGTCCCGCCGCGCAGACGTGATTTGACGCACACGGCACGATCGAACGATGGCCGTCACCCTTCATGGCGTCTCGGTGGTGTTGTTGCCAGGCACCGGATCCGACGACGACTACGTCTACCGCGCATTTCGCGACGCCCTGCACGACGTCGGCGCCGTGATGGTGACTCCGGTGCCCCAGCCTTCCCGGCTCGTCGAGGGGTACGTGGAGGCCCTGGACGACGCTGCGCGGCAGGGCCCGATCGCCGTTGGCGGAATTTCGATCGGCGCCGCCGTGGCCGCGTCCTGGGCGCTCGCGAACCCCACCGCCGCGGTCGCGGTTCTGGCCGGCCTGCCCGCGTGGACGGGCTCACCGGAGACCGCGACGGCCGCGCTGGCCGCCCACTACTCGGCGAGCGTGCTGCGGCGCGACGGTCTGGCGTCGGCGATCAGCCAGATGCGGGAGTCCAGTCCAGCGTGGTTGAGCGCCGAGCTCTCCCGGTCGTGGGTCGGTCAGTGGCCCGATCTTCCCGATGCCATGGACGCCGCCGCCCGCTACGTCGCTCCGACGGGCGCGGAGTTGGAGAGGCTCGCCGTCCCGATGGGCATTGCGGCTGCCACCGACGATTTGATCCACCCGCTGGAGGTGGCGGTCGAATGGACGGCCGCGGCTCCCGCGGCCGCGCTCAACACCTTCACCCTCGACGAACTCGGCGCCGACCCCGGCGTTCTCGGGACGGCGTGCGTGAGCGCGCTGATGGAGCTCTGAGCCGGCGCTAGCCGCCCGTGATCGTGCGGAGTTGCTGCATCGCCGTGCCCTGCTCGCTGCGGCGCGCCGCCGGCTCGGGCGGTGGCGGCTGCGGCACGTACTCTTGGCCGGCTAAGCGTGCCTGCTCGGCCATCATCTGTTCGGCCCTGGCTCGCAGCCGCGCGACGAGGGATTCCGACAGCTGCAAGGGAAGCATGTTGCGGACCGGTTGCGGCGTGTCACCACGCTTCACGACGGTGTCGGACAGCGCATTTCGCAGATCACGGGCGATGGCCTCGGCGTTCTCCGGTGAACCCACCGCGGCGCCGCGCACCATCCAGCGGTAGCCGTCCACGCCGATGAACCGCATCACCACGGGCTCGGGACCGTTCGTCATGTGGCCGACGACCTCACGTCCCCACGGCCCGTCCTGGATGCTGACCTCGGCGGACTCGTTGCGCAGCGAATCGGCCACCTCGGTGACCACCTCGCGCCACAGGCCACCCGCCTTGGGCGCCGCGTAGGCCGTCACGTTGTAGCGGCCGTTCGACGTCACCATCCACGCCATGGTCGGCACGCCCTGCTGATTGACCTCGACTGCGAGTTCGGCGGCTTCGTTCTCCGGGATGAGTACGGCGCCGAGATCGTGTCGACCCACCAGCGCCGTCTCGGGATCGTCGAAGTCCTCGATGTCGAAGGGACCGTCGAGGTCGTCGTCGGCGACGGGGGGCGCGACGTCCGAGGACTCCGTGCCGGGGGTCTTCTCGTCGCCGCTCTTGCGCTTACCGAATGCCATCACAAACTCTCGTGTCCGCCGGAGGAACCGTGGCCGCCTGCGCCACGGGTGGTGTCAGCCAGCCCGGCCTCGTCGAACGACGTGACCTCGACCAACTCGGGTAGTTCGACCCGCTGAACGAGGAGTTGCGCGATGCGGTCGCCGCGTCGCACGACGATCGGCTCCTCGGGGTCGAGATTGATGAGCGTCACCTTGATTTCGCCTCGGTAACCCGCGTCGACCGTACCGGGGGTGTTGACGATCGAAAGCCCAACGCGCGTGGCGAGTCCCGATCGCGGATGGATCAGACCCACCATCCCGTACGGGATGGCGACGGCGATCCCGGTGGCGACCAAGGCACGCCGGCCTGGGGTGAGCACGATGTCGACTGCGCTGTAGAGGTCGACGCCGGCGTCGCCGGCGTGCGCCCGGGTGGGCAGGGGCAGGTCGCGGTCCAGCCGCACGACCGCCAGAGAGGTGGACACGACCACGGAGATTACTCTTGGCCGGGTGTCCGATACGCGCGCAGCCACCGAAACGGTGCGTTACCAAGAGCGACTGAGAGTTCCGCTGTGGTGGTGCCTGCCCGCATTCCTGCTGGCCGTCATCATCGCCTACGAGGTGAACCT